>ERZ795032.840-NODE-840-length-26429-cov-7.993971_pt1 | contig 26429 bp, 12 predicted proteins | sample MGYA00375124_ERZ795032 | MGnify/ENA primary metagenome ERZ795032 (study PRJEB30167, sample SAMN05720154) | activated sludge metagenome | isolation source: Anaerobic digester | place: China | collected 2015-12-16 ...
ATCGGGGCAAGCACCACCGCCAGGCACAGAACGCCGTGGCTGCAAAGCTTGCAAGGATAGTATTCTCGGTACTTTATTCCAGGGAGCCATATGACATTGAAAAGCTGAGATCAAAACCTAAATTAGAAGAAATGTCAGCGTGACATCACTTAGTAGGTCTGATGCCTGCCGCCTTGTTTCTTCTCACGTCTCACGCCCTTAAGGTTTCCCTGCCTCCTGATATTAGGTTTTCTCTGCGACCTCTGTGTCCTCTGTGGTAAAAAGGGGTTTAGTTTGGCTCTGCCTTGGTGTTTGATTTTTCGTCTATCGGTTTTTTACCCCTTCCACCGCGACCCTCGCATTCGGGACCTCCTCCGTATTCCCACCCACCTTCTCCAGCTCCTTCAGGAAGGAGCCCTTCACGTCCTGTCCGGAGATCTCCCCGGCAAGCTCCGCTGCCCTCATGGCGTAACTCAGAACCTGGACCGTCTCGATCCTTGAGATATCGTCGAAGAACCATCCGCAGCTGGTGTACATGAGCATGGCGTTGCGCTCCATCTCCAAAAGCTCCCTGGCCCTCCCCCCCTGGCCGCCTCCTTGGAGAAGGACATCAATATACCCGTCCCGGGCCTTCCATGGGTCATCGAAGAGCTTGCTCCCGGCGTCCTCGAAGATGGAGTCCACCTCTGCCCTCAGGCCATCCAGGGCTTCCCTCAGGGGTCCTCTCCACTCCTGGCGCCACTCGGGGTGGTCTCCTGCCCTGCAGCCGCAGTCGGACCTCCACCTCTCCACACCGTGGGAACAGCTCCAGGAAGTGTTCTCTGCGATCTCCGCCGCTGCCTTCGGGGTGTGCTTTTCCAGGAACTCACCGTAGACCGTCAGTTCCGCCTTCCGGCTCTCCTCCAGCTTTTCAAGACAGTAGGCCAGGGCCATCTCCCCGAAACGGTGATGGTGACCGAAGGTCTCCCCGTCTACGGCAACGTGACAGAGGCGCAGGCCCTCCCCCGAGGCCCCGTCGATCATCCTCCTTGCGAAGGATCCGCCGTCCTTTAGCAGTTCTCCGAAGGCAATGTCGTGGGCTATTGGCCCATTGTAGAAAAAGAGGGCCATCTTCCTTCCAGAGGGCAGTTCACAGCTGTAGGGGACCGTAGTGTCCACCTTTCCGCCCCGGACATCGCGCCATGTTCCCCCTTCCCTCACCCTGAGGGCCTGGTGCGGAGCCAGTACAGTGAAGCGGATCCCCTCCTCGGTCATGATATCAAGGGTCTCCAGGTCCACAGCCGTCTCCGGGAGCCACATACCCTCAGGCTTCCTGCCGAAGCGGTGCATGAAGTCCCGAACGCCCCAGATCACCTGGGTTCTCTTGTCTCTGGAGGAAGCCAGCGGCATGATCATGTGGCTGTAGGCCTGTGCGATGGCTCCCCCGTGGCCGGAAAATCTCTCCCTGCTTTCCCTGTCGGCGGCCAGAATGGCCGCGTAGGTCTCGGGGCTGGCCTTCTCCATCCAGGACAGCAGGGTTGGTCCGAAGTTGAAACTGATGCGGGAATAATTGTTCAGGGTGCGGCGCACCTTTCCTTCGCCGTCCAGGAGCCTTGCCGCCGCGTTGGGGGCGTAGCACTGGATGGTCACCCTCTCATTCCAGTCATGGTAGGGCAGTGCGCTCCTCTGACGGTCCACCCTCCCCGTCCAGGGGTTCTCCCTCGGGGGCTGGTAAAAATGCCCGTGAATGCAGACGTACCTTGTCATCTTGAAGCCCGTGATACATAAGAAGTCAGAAGAGACAAGAAGGAACACAACACCCGACTATGCTCTTTCCTCTCACAAAATGACCCAACGCGAGGAAGATCCTTGGAAGATATCATCAAAAACGCACTCCCCTGAAATGATCTGATAGGCATTTAAGAACTGTTAAGAGTTCACGACCTTGCCCCTTGCTGTCATCCCGAGCGAAGCGAAGCGGGACGTCCGCCTGCCGGCGGAGATCTGGTTTAAAGAATTATTCCGATCCAGATTCCTCACACGCTTTCGGCGGTTCGGAATGACACAGCCTTGCTTTTCCCTCTTGTCCTACCCTACCCTACGCTGGCGGTACGCCAGCTAGGGCAGAGTGAAGCCTCCCGAGGTGATCCAACGAGGGGCTGCGTCTGCGTCCCCTGCGGTGAAAAAGATTTGGCCTTGGGTTCGGTTTTTCCCGTTCACCGTTGACCGTTGACCGTTCACCGTTCACGCCTTTGAATTTGGTTCTCCAGCCTCAAGGGTTTCTGCCTTTCCTGCCTCCTGCCTCCTATGTTCTCCGCCCTTAAGCAGCACCACCCCAAGGGGGGGGAGCGTAAGCGTGACCCTCCAGGGAAACCCGTGAGAGAGCTCGCCCTCGGCTTCGACCCCGCCGAGGTTGCCCGTCCCGCTACCGCCGTAAAGTCCGGCATCGCTGTTAAGGATCTCCCTCCAGCGCCCCCCGAAGGGTACTCCCAGTACATAACCGTACCTCGGGATGGGGGTGAAGTTGCAGACCGCCAGTATTGCTTCAGAGCTGTCCTTCCCGAAGCGCAGGAAGGATATCACGCTGTTGTCGCTGTCCCTGGCGTCGATCCACCTGAACCCCTCGCGTGAGAAGTCCAGTTCGTGGAGAGCCCTCTCTTCCACGTAGACCCGGTTAAGATCATCCACCCAGCGCTTCACCCCGGCGTGAGGCTCTTCTCCAGCCAGGTGCCAGTCCAGGGAGTTGTCATGGTCCCACTCTCTCCCCTGAGCGAACTCTCCCCCCATGAAGAGGAGCTTCTTCCCGGGGTGTGCGAACATGTACCCAAAAAGGAGCCTCAGATTGGCGAACCTCTGCCACTCGTCGCCGGGCATCTTTCCCGACAGGGACCCCTTCCCGTGGACTACCTCGTCGTGGGACAGGGGAAGGACGAAGTTCTCCGAGAAGGCGTACCAGGCTGAAAAAGTGAGCGAGTCGTGCTCGTACTTCCTGAACACCGGGTCCTTGGACATGTATTTGAGGGAGTCGTGCATCCACCCCATGTTCCACTTGAACCCGAACCCCAGCCCCCCCGTGTGGACGGGCCTGGTCACCATTGGCCAGGCCGTGGACTCCTCGGCAAAGGTCTGGATCCCGGGGAAATCCCTGTAGAGGGCCGTGTTAAGGTCCCTCAAAAACTGGATGGCCTCAAGGTTCTCATTGCCGCCGTGGACGTTGGGAAGCCACTCCCCTTCCTTCCGGGAGTAGTCCAGGTAGAGCATGGAGGCCACGGCGTCCACCCTTATCCCGTCAGCGTGAAACCGGTCGACCCAGAAGGAGGCACTGCTGAGGAGGAAGGACCTCACCTCATGGCGACCGTAGTTGAAGATGCAGCTCTTCCAGTCGGGATGGAAACCCTTCCTGGGGTCGGAGTGCTCAAAGAGACAAGTCCCGTCGAACCGGGCAAGGCCGTGGGGGTCGTCGGGGAAGTGGGAAGGTACCCAGTCGAGGATCACCCCCAACCCTTCCTGGTGCAGGGTGTCGATCATGAACATCAGGTCTTCGGGTCTTCCAAAGCGGCTGGTCGGAGCGAAGTACCCCAGCGTCTGGTACCCCCAGGACCCGTAGAATGGATGCTCCATGACGGGCAGAAGCTCCACGTGAGTGAAACCTGCCTCCCTGGCGTAACGGGCAAGAAGCGGGGCCATCTCTCTCCAGGAGAGGAAGTCTCCGTTACCTCCCCGCCTCCACGATCCCGGGTGGACCTCGTAGACCGATATAGGGCTCTCCAGGGAGTTCTTTCCTCCCCTTCCGGCCATCCAGCCGTCGTCTCTCCAGTCGTAGGACGTCTTCCAGACCACCGACGCTGTCTTTGGCGCCGTCTCCCAGAGGAAAGCGAAGGGGTCTCCCTTTTCGAATACAGACCCTCCAGAGCTGATTTTGTACTTGTACAAAGCTCCCGGGCCCACCCCCGGCACGAAGCCCTCCCAGATCCCGGAGGAGTCCCAGCGGGGCTTCAAGGGGAAGCTCTCGCTGTCCCAGCCGTTGAAATCCCCGATGACAGACACATGATCGGCCGCCGGGGCCCAGACAGCAAATTGGGTTCCCTCCCCTCCCGGGAGGTCAAGAAAGTGGGCGCCGAGCCTCTCGTGGAGCCGGCAGTGGCGCCCTTCTCTGAAAAGATATATGTCCTGCTCCGTCAGGAGCGAGGTATCGTAGCGCATGGTCTTACCGCGGACAGCCAGTTCCTCAGTCCCTCTGGATTATCCCGTAGAAGGAACCCCGTCCGGAGTGGTCGTCGAAGGACCACTTGCCCAGGAACCTGTTCATGAAATCGATCTGCCCCAGGAAGTAGAGGGGTACACCCTCCTCCTGAACGGTCATGAACTCGAAGGCCCCGTCCAGCTCCCACCTACCCTGAACTTCCATGTCCATAAGCGACACATTCGAATGGACCACTCCGGTTATGCTCCCGCCGGTCTCGACTTCAACGACGAACCATCCATAGTCGTCGCCGATGAAGGTCCCCCTGTATGTTCCCGTAAGCGAAACCTGGGCCATCGCCAGGGGCGCCAACACCAGAAGCAGGACAGCCGTCAGCGCCATCGCCCATTTCAGTCTCCTAGCGGTCATTCCTTGTCACTTCCTTTCAAAAGGTTGTCCGGGTTTGAAGATTATATCACTACACCGTTTCATTTCAGCGCATAATTCTTCCGCAGCGCTTCCTGCACCTTCGCCTTCCACCCATGGGGACCACGTCGAAGGGTTCGTCCAGGACTCCCTCCTCGCGGCACGCATCGCAGATCCCCGCCATCTCGAAGGTCTGGGGCAGCAGGTCAAAGCCCTCGCTCTTCGCCCACTCCTTCACCTCAGCCATCTTTTTATCCTCGTCGTCAAGGTGGACCGTCTTTCCGCAGGATCGGCAGAAGACGTGGAAGTGCATCTGCTCGTCGGGGACCTCGAACCGGAGGAAGCCCTCTTCGAGATTCACCATGTTCAGCATTCCCAGGCTGTTCAGCAGTTCTATGGTCCGGTAGATGGTGGCAATGCCAATGGAAGAGTCCTCCTCCTGGGCAAGCTCCAGCAGCTCCCTGGCGTTCAGGTGAGTGCCCAGGTTGCGAAGGAGGGTCTCCACGATTATCCGCCTCTGGTTCGTCAGTCGGAATCCCCTGGCCTTCAGAAGCCCCATGTAATGATCTATGCTTTCGTTTATCCGGTCATTCTGCATCCAATCGGCTCCTCTCCTTGATGGTCTGCGATCAGCGGAAGATAAGCTCCTTGTCCGACGGGTAGGTAACTGTGTACTTCACGCTTATCTGTCTGCTCTGCCCCTTTTCGAGCTTGACCTCCCAAGTCAGGAAGCCCTTTTCGTCCCTTTCCGCCGGCTCCGGCGACAGGGCAACATCCTGAACCTTGATGGACTCGTTGGCGGGAACTGGTATCCGGTCCTTTACCTTCAGGGTGACCGCCTCGGCAAGTCCGTTGCTCACAGTTATTATATACCCCCGCTGATGCTTGCCCTTGATGATCCAGCTCGTGCCAGTGGTAGGGATCATCTCCTCCCTCTTTGCAGTGACCAGAGGAGTGGTCCCGAAGGGTATCTCCATCTCCTGGCCGGCGCTGAGAGCTCTGATCGTGGTGGTGCCCGTCTCCTTGCCGTCGACGGACAACCTCACCTCGCCTGGGAGCAGAGCCCTCTTGAGGGACTTCACCGTCGCCACCGTCCACGCCTCGGGGGAGAACTCGGGAAGGCATACAAGGGAGACCTCGGACTGCTCGGTGAATGTCCCGGCATCAATGGTCACATCCTCATCGAAGCCGTAGACCACCGAACTGGTCCTGATCGTCACGTCCGTGAGCCCCTCCTCAAGGAACTCACCTCCGGCGGCCCTATCCTCCATGGGGGCCATCGCCATCGACTCCAGCCTCAGGACCTTGCCGTTCCTTGCGGGCTCGAAGATATCGGCGATCAGCGGCGGCACGTCGGGGATTTGGATCCCGCCCCTGGGTCTGACGGTATGGAAGGCTATCTCACCGTCCCAGTCGATGCCGCTCTTCTGGTTCACCTCCACCCCGTAGACGCCCTCGATGGTCCCTGTGGAGCTGTCAAGGCCCATCCGGTAGAGGGGCCTCCAGTAGGCGCTGTTCGTCCAGGCCGTAAGGGTAACCTCACCCTTGCCCTCGGTAGCGGCCGAAACCAGCAGTATCCTGTCGGGCTGACCGGGGAAGCGGCTGTCGTATTCAGCCTTCAGTGCAGCGTGCTCCTTCCGGGCCCTCTCGAGGAGGACCCTGGTCTCCGAGGCCCTCAACTCAAGGGCCTCTCGTTTCTTCAGGGCCGTCTCAACATAGGCATCAAGCTCTGTGCTCTTCAGCCCCGTAGGCACCGCCTCCTCGAGATGCCTGATCGCCTGCGCCAAAGAGGCGGCCTTGGAGGCAAGCATATCCACCTGGGCCTGGGCCTTCTCCACCTCATCCGCAAGGAGGGAAAGAGATGGCGGCACCCACCCCGTCCTTACGACCTCCCGCACATCAAAGCCGGTCACCTTCACATTTCCCTCGCCGGTCACTGCAACAGATGCAGGGTCAAAGGTGGAGGGCAGCTCAATCTGCATATCAGGTACAGCCTCCAGGGTCATCTGCATCAACGCGCCCCGGGGGTACACATCCACACGCGCGGCCGTCTGTGAAGCGAAAGCCGCGCCACAAAACACCACCGCCATAACCAGAGCCGCCGCCGCGGCCAAAAGGTTCGAACGTTTCATGCCCCTACCTCCCTTAAAAGGGTTTTTGGTCCCTCATCTCTCATTTATTCGTCTTACTTCTCACATCTCACTTCCCACGGATTTTAAGGCTTCCCTGCCGCCTGGTTTTCTATCTTTACCTTTCCCGTTTACCTTTTACCGTTCACCGTTGACGCATTTGACTCTGCGTCTCTCATTACAGGTTCTATCGATATCATACACTTCCACCCCTTGAGTGATAAACTCTTTATGCGAGGTGAAGGCAATGCTCAGCTGCGGTATCGTAGGATTGCCGCTCAGCGGCAAGAGCACAGTATTCAACGTCATAACCAGGGCCGGGGCCGAAGTGAAACCCTACGCCGGAGGCAAGACCGACCCCAACAGAGCCGTCGTCTCCGTCCCGGACCCCCGCTTCGACAGGCTTGTCGAGATCTGGCAGCCCAAAAAGGCCACCCCTGCGCCGGTGGAGTTCGTAGACCTGGCAGGCCTATCCCGGGACGCCAGCAAGGGCGCCGGTCTTGGCAACTCCTTCCTCTCCTTCGTGGCGAACTCCGACGCCCTGGTCCACGTGGTAAGGTGCTTCGATAACCCTGACGTACCGCACCCCGAGGAGACCGTGGACCCCTTAAGGGACTGGAACATCGTCGAGACCGAACTTATCCTCCGGGACCTTTCGGTAATAGAGAACAGACTTTCAAAACTGGCCGACAAGAAAAAGCCGTCACCAGAGGAACAGGCGGAAAAATTGCTGCTTGAACGCTGCCGTGACCACCTCTTCGAGGAACGCCCCCTGAGAGAGATGACCTTCACCCCCGAAGAGGAAAGATCCTTGCGCGGCTTCACCTTCCTCACTCTCAAGCCCGAACTGGTGGTCCTCAACCTCGACGAATCCCAGGCAGGGGGCGGAATGCTCTGGCTGGAGGACATGAAAGGACTTGCCTCCGAAAGGGGACTCGGCCTTGTCAGTCTCTTCGGGCGAATGGAGATGGAGATCTCCGACCTGCCGACGGAGGAACAGGCCGAATTCATGGCCGACCTGGGGATAACAGAACCGGGAAGAGAGCGCCTGATCCGCGAGGCCTTCTCCCTTTTGGGGCTTATATGCTTCTTCACCATAGGCAAAGACGAAGTCAAGTCCTGGACTCTGCCCGACGGGAGCAACGCCGTGGAAGCTGCCGGGGCCATCCACTCGGACCTGGCCCGGGGGTTCATAAGGGCCCAGGTGGTACACTACGACGACTTCGAGGCCAACGGCTTCTCCAACGCCCAGTGCAGGGAGAAAGGTCTCCTCAGGCTCGAGGGCAAGGAGTACCCCGTACGTGACGGGGACGTAATTGAGATAAGATTCAACGTCTGACGGGAGGGAACCCCATGACGCTTCTGTTCGAACCCCTGGAGATCCGGGGCATCCGCATCAAAAACAGGATCGCCGCGCCGCCTATGGCGTCGCTGTCGTCAACCAAGACAGGACTCCCCACCGCCGACACCCTCGACAACTACATCCCCCTCTCCGAGAGCGGCGCAGGAATTGCCATCATCGAGCACCATGCCGTACACGCCGAGGGGCGGACACGTCTCAGACAGCTACTGCTGGACCGCGACGAGGTGATCCCCTACCAAAAGGACCTGGCGGGGCTCTTCTCCGGCAAGGGAGTCCCGGCGCTGGCCCAGATCAGCCACGCCGGCTCCTTCATAGTAGACGAGGACATCCTGGAGAACGGATGGCTCCCCAAGGCACCCTCGCCCATAAGGCACCCTCTCTCCAACCTTTTCCTCATGCCTGTCAAAATGAGCGAAAGCGACATTTCACAGATACCGGGCCTGTTCTCCGAGGCTGCCAGGAGAGCCCTGAGAGCAGGATATTCCGGAGTGGAGATCCACGCAGCCCATGGTTACCTCCTGGGACAGTTTCTGAGCCCCATGACGAACCGCCGCTCAGATGCCTATGGAGGACCTGTAAAGAACAGGGCAAGGCTCCTCTTCGAGGTCTACGAAGCGGTGAGGTACACCCTCGGCGATGAGCCCGTCGTAGCAGTGAGGCTCGGCATGGCCGACACCCTGCCGGAAGCGGAACCCTCCGGGCAGACCGTAGACGACGCCCGCTGGGTGGCATTGGAGTTCTCCTCCATGAAACTGGACCTCCTGGACCTGTCGGGGAACATGTGCGGCTACAACGGGGAGGGAGAGGCATGGTTCGCCCCCTACTGCCGCACTGTCAAGGACGCTGCAGGCAAGGTGCCCACGATCTGCACCGGAGGGATAAAAAAGGCCGAGACCGCCCTGGGACTTCTCGAAAGGCGCGAATGCGACCTGGTCGGCGTTGGGAGGGCCCTCAAGAGCGATCCCGACCTGATCCGCAAATGGAAGGCCCTTGAATGAAGGCGATCGGCATCGATCTGGGGGGACACTTCATTAAGGGGGCTCTCGTCGAAGAAGGTTCGGTGACGACGAGGGAGAAAACTCCCACCCCCGAAAGCCGCTGCCCCGATGAGGTTGTCAGGACCGTTTCGGCAATGATCTCCCGCCTCGACCCGGGCGGGACCGCCAGGGGGGTAGGAGTAGGCTTCCCGGGAATGCTGGACCGGGGGCGCGAAAAGGTCCTCCAGGCCCCCAACTTCCCCCTGATCGAGAACTATCCCTTTCGCTCCCGCGTCAGCCGGGCCTGCGGGAGAGAGGTTTACCTGGAGAACGATGCCAACTGCGCCGCCCTGGGGGAAGGGGCTGACGGTGCCGCAAAGGGCCTGACGGACTTCGCTATGTTCACCCTGGGCACGGGCATCGGCGGGGGGATAGTCTCCGGTGGACGACTTCTGACAGGGGCTTACGGCAAGGCTGCTGAACTGGGGCACCTTGCCGTTGGTGACGGAACAGAGTGCGGCTGCGGAGCCCCGGGACACGCCGAGGCTGTCTTCGGTGCCGACGCCCTTAAAAGGTCCTTCGCAAAAGCAAGGATCAAGGGAAACCTCCCCGACCTCTGGAAACGACGGGACGAACCCGAAGTCGCACTTGTCTGGGGCCGAGCCCTCGACGTCCTGGCCCGACTAGTGGCATCAGTGGTGCACGTCCTTGACCCGCAGGCCGTCATCCTTGGCGGCGGTTTCAGCCGCAACCAGGGCTTCGTAGAAACCCTCGAGCCCCTGGTGATCAATTACACGGCCCCCCCGTTCCGCAAAACCCTGGACATCCGGCTCTCCGCCCTCGGCGACGACGCCGCCCTTATCGGCGCCACCACCCTTTGGGGTCAGACCTTGAAATAACGCATTTGTATACGCTAATGCGCAAGAAGTAAGAAGAAAAACAAAGATGGAAATGCGTAAAACGGTTAACAGTCAACGATGAACAGGAGGGGCAAAAGCAAAACAAAATTCTTTCACCATAGACGCAGCCCCTCGTTGAATCACCCTCCTCGTTAAATCGCCTCCCTCGTTACAGCACCTCCCTCGCTACACATCCTCCCTCGTTAGAGCACCTCGGGACTTCATCGGGACCTTGTCGGGACAAGGTCCCTCATTGAATCGCTTCGGGAGGCTTCGCGCTGCACCGAGCGCATAGTCCCGGGTTGATTCTCGAGGGGTAGCGACCAGGATAGGCTTCGCGCTGCCCAGAGTGAAACGAAGAAGTGGAAACTGGAAAGTGGAATTATTGGGAAATCCTATTTAAACAGGCAGGGGGGCGGCTCCCGCCGCCCCCCTGTAATAATTGGTCCTGTTTCTGTTTTTCGTCCAACGTCTTACGTTTGTTTAGTTCCAGGTTTTCCTGTTGCCTGCTCCCTGCTTCCCGCTTTTCTGTCTTGGGCTTTCCCCGTTCACCGTTGACCGTTCACTGTTTACGCCTTTGAATTTGGTTTTTTCGATTCACGATTCACGGATCTTGCCCTTCCTGCCTCCTGCTGCCTGATGCCTGCCGCCTTGTTTTTCCCTAGAACTTCCACTCAAGCCTCAGCCAGCCGCCGTGGGTGGTGCTGTTGTCGCTGAAGCGGCCGCTGTAGTTCAGCGAGATGTCCATGTTGTTCAGCTTGTACAGCGTCAACCCAAGGTCCGCCACAAAGTAGTCGTCGTCCAGCGTCTCCGTGAACCAGTGCGTCGTATCTCCCCAGCTCTGGTCTATGGTTATGTCTCCGCCGGAGAGCACGTGCACCCACGCCAGCCTCAGTTCCGGAACAAAGGTCGATCCGTCGGCACGTTCGTACTCGCCCCTGAAGCGTACTCCAAGTACGCTCTGGACCACCGTGGTGTCGAAGTCGCCGTAACTGAAGCCGTTCTCTTCCGTGTAGCCTCCCCTGTCGAAGTAGCCCACGTTCAGACCAACCTCGGGGATAACCTGCCAGTTCGAGCCCGCTCCAAAGTCCTTCGCCACGTAGCCAAACCTAAGGTCGTTGGTCACCGACCAGCTGCTGAAGCTCGCCGTGGCGTCACCGCCAACCTGGGCCCTGAAGGTGTCGTGGTCCGTCGTCCGGTACGTCAGCGTGTCGGAGAGGATCCACTTGTCCCACCTCTTGCTCATGTAGACGCCGAAGTGCCAGGTGTCCTGCTTCTCCCAGTCAGACAGCGCCATAGGCACCTGCGTGATGTCTATGTCCTTTTCCGTGTACCCCGCGTAGAGGCCCCACACCGTGTTCTCGCTATGTTTCTTGTCGAATCCCACGCTCAGCCCCTTCTGGGTCGAGTCGTAGCCCGCAGAGTATTCCGTAGACGGATCGCGTGTCGTGCTCCCTCCAAGGACGTGGGCGTGGATCTTCTTTTCGCCCACGTCCATCTCCTTCATGCTCTCCACCACTTCCTGGAGGTGGTTGCCCATGATCCACCGGAGCATGTTCCAGTCGTCCACGGCCGCCACGAGGCCAAGGGCCGCCTCGGAGAAGCTGTAGCCCAGGAGGCTCGTGTTGTGCCAGCTGCCGCCCTCAAGCCATACCGGTCCGTAGGGCAGGTAGTACGGGCTGACGTTGACGAACTGTGTCTCGAAGTTGTCCGTGTAGGTGTCGGCCCTTATGAAGGTGTAAAAGCCCGGCAGCGTTGCCGTCGTCCCGTCGATGGTCAGGATGCCCGAGATGTCCGCGTCGTTCTCCACCCACAGCGGGATCTCGTCAAGGTCAAGGTAGGAGTCGGGGTTCATGTAGACGTAGAGCATCGCTCCCGCAGACTGGTAGTAGCTGTCCGTCACGAACTGGCTCAGCGGCCAGATCTCAAGGGTTCCGCCCTCGTTCGAGGTGTGTCCGTATACGTAGGAGTCCTCCTCAAGGGTCATCCATCCCGCTCCCCGCTTGGTGAAGAGCTCAAATCCCTGCACCTGGGCCGAGAAGGGCTCCGCCTGGGTCGGAATGTCCATGCTCACCAGAAGCTGTGATGTGTCGTCGCCCGCCAGCGTGTGGGAGTTTACCAGCACGGACCCGTCAAGCATCGTCACATGGCTGTTGTCCATGGCCGTTACCGCGTTGCCCCCCAGGCTGTCAAGCCAGCCCGCGTTGACGAAGTCGCTGCTTATGACCCTCGCCGCGTCGCTGCCAGCGCCAGAGGCTTCCAGCAGCCCCTCGTTGTAGCCCCAGGAGTCGCCCGATATTACCATGGCGTGGCTCCCGGCACCGGAGGTTACAACCATGCCGTAGTTGTCCGCGCTCGACGCGTCAAGGGCGTACATGCCGTAGGAACCGTCGCCGTGGGTCGTTATGTCCAGGAAGTTCCTCGCGATGGCATTGTCCCCGGCCTTCATCCCGTGAGCCGCATCGCCTGAGGTCACGATAGTTCCGTAGTTGTCGGCACTTGAAACGTTCATGGCGAACATGCCGCAGGAACCTTCACCGTGGGTCTCTATGGAGCCATAATTCATCCCCCGGGAATGATTGTTAGCATATATCCCGCTTGCTGACATACCATAAGTTTCTATATTGCCGGTATTAACGGCTCGGGAGTAACGCTGGGCTGTAATACCATTAGCCATTTCTCCGGCAAAATAGCCCGGATCGTCCCCTGTTACGACATTGCCTGTGTTCACTGCCGTCGAATGATATTCAGCAAACATTCCTGTGGCGTTTTGACCGATCGTAAAGATTCCGCCAGGGTTCAGCGCCACGGAGTAGTTGTACGCCGACATACCGTGGGACGTCGCCTTGTGGGTAATTATGGAGCCCATATTCAGCGCCACTGAGTAGTTGTCGACGATCATGCCGTCAGAAGTATAACCAGAGGTTTCAATAGTTCCAGGGCCTGAGTTAGCAATGAATGAATGGTCATAACCCAGCATTCCTGTGGACATTTCCCCCTCGGTGAATATCTGCCCAAGGTTTAAGGCAATGGAAGAGTACTCCGCCGACATCCCTGTTGACCAGTTCGCTTCCGTATTGATCGATCCTGAGTTGAAAGCGAGAGAATCCCCGGAGGCCACCATGCCGTTGGAATAGTACCCAATGGTGTGGATCGATCCAGAGGAAAGGTTGAATATCGAAGAGTTGTCAAGGGCCATCATCCCGTAGGCATGCAGACCTTCTGTCTCAATAGAACCGGCATTGAAAGCCCCTGAATAGCCTGATGCGACCATTCCATGGGCTCCCTGATCCCACGGATTCCCCTGGGCTGTGGTGGTTATCGATCCCAGGTTGACGGCCCACGAGTCTCCCGACGCCCCCATTCCGTGAGAACGTTCGCCAAGGGTAACTATCTCTCCGCTGCTGAACACACCGGAATCCACAAGGGCGTACATGCCGAAGGCATCGTCGCCGTTGGTGGTTATGGATCCCGTGTTCACGCCCAGCGAACTGTTCTCCGCCACCATGCCGTGGCTCCCGGCTCCCCATGTCTCGATGCTCTCCGCCCCGTAGTTGTAGATGAATGAGCTGTTCAGGGCGTACATCCCGAAGGCGCCGCTGCCGTAGGTGGTTATCTCGCCCCAGTTCCGGCCCGTCGATCCGCCCCCGGCCTTCATGCCGTGAGCGGAAGAGCCCCATGTGACTATAATTCCGTAGTTGTCCGCGCTCGAGGCGTTAAAGGCGTAGATGCCTATGGCTTCGTCGCCGGAGGTCAGGACGGTACCCGTCTCAAAATTGATAGCCCTGGCATCGTCGGAAGCCACCATGCCGTGGGAGTCGTTACCGTAGGTTGTTATCGTCCCCCGGTTGACGGCAAGGGAACCCGTCCCGAGGGCTAACATCCCGTATGAATCGTCATTGTTAGTCTGTACCGTTCCCGTCTCCAGGTTGACCGCCCGAGCACCATTAAGGGCGACCATCCCGTGGGATCCGGCAGAATTGGTGCCCACATGACCCCGGTTCGAGACCAGCGAATCCAGGCCGTCAGCGACCATCCCGTGGGAACCCGTACCAAAGGTGATGACGCTGCCTGTTTCCATGTTCCGTGCCAGCGCACCTCCCTGGGCCAGCATTCCGAATGCGTCGTTCCCGAGGGTGTTTAAGGTCCCAAGGTTGTCTGCCGTCGCGTCACCGGAAGCAACCATACCGTGGGAGCCTGTTCCGCCCGTATAAACCCCTCCGCGGTTGACAGCATGTGATCCGCCGCCATCGGCCAGCATCCCGTAAGAATCCCCGCTTGTTGTCTGGACCCAGCCGCCTTCAAGATTCACCGCCCGTGCTCCGTTCAGTGCCACCATACCGTGAGAAGCTGTTCCGTAGGTGTAGACTTCATCCCTGTTGGAAACTAGAGACTCCTCACCGTCAGCCAGCATGCCGTGAGAGCCCGTGCCATATGTGCTGATGACGCCTCCAACAAGGTTCCGCGACCTGGATCCGCTTAGGGCGACCATTCCGTGCGCCCCGTCACCGTGAGTGATTACCGAACCGCTGTTGTCGGCGTAGGAGTCGTCGGAGGCTATCATGCCGTGGCTTCCGTCGCCCCAGGTCTCGATGCTCTCCGCCCCGTAGTTGAAGATAAAGGAGCTGTTCAGGGCGTACATGCCGAAAGCAGCGCTTCCATAGGTCGTTATGTCGCCCCAGTTCCGGGCCGTCGATCCGTCCTCGGCCATCATTCCGTGGGCACCTGCACCGGAGGTGGTTATATAGCCGTAGTTATCCGCCGATGACCCGCCAAGGGCATACATGCCTATCGCATTGTCGCCAGAGGTATTGATGGTGCCAGTCTCGCTGTTGCCCGCGTAGCTTGTCATCCAGGCTAGCATTCCGAAGGAACTCTCGCCCATTGTTACGATCGAGCCATTGTTTACAGCACCTGAACCTGATACCGCCGCCATCCCGTAGGAGTTTGAGTTCAGGGTGAGAATGCTCCCATCGTTCACCGCCATGGAGCCAAGGTTCGCCGCCATGCCGTGGGACCATTCCCCTCCGGTGGTGATAGTGGCATCGGCGCTGTTAAGAACGAAGGATCCGTCCTGGGCCAGTATGCCGTATGCAGATCCTCCGTGGGTTACTACTGATCCGGCATTCTCGGCGTAGGAGTCGTCGGAGGCTACCATGCCGTGGGAACCGGCTCCGCCAGTCTCTATCATGCCCGTTTCAAGGTTGAAGGCCTGGCCTCCCATTAGGGCGTACATGCCGTAAGCACCAGTACCGTGGGTAGTCACGTTTCCGCTGTTGGTCCCGATGGAGCCAGTCCCCTTGGCCACCATGCCGTGAGCTCCGGTGTTGCCAGTCACGATGTCTCCGGAGGCAAGGTTCTGGACGATGCCGCCGTCAAGCGCATACATACCGTAGGCCCCATAACCGTGAGTGGTAACGCTGCCTGCGTTTGTCGCAAGTGAAGGGGCAGACCCAAGATCCCTGGCCACCATCCCGTGGCCGTAGGCTCCGCCCGTCTCGATGGTCCCGGAGACCAGGTTGTGCACCTCACCGCCCACGATGGCGAGTGCCCCGTAGGCCTCGGAACCGTGAGTCGTTATTGTGCCGGCATTGGTCCCCAGTGAGGCTTCAGTGCCCTCTCCCCATGCTACAAGGCCGTGGCTGTAGGTGTTGCCCGTTACTATGTCGCCTGAAGCAAGGTTATGGACCTGGCCGCCCGCGAGTGAAAGCATGCCGTAGGAACCAACGCCGTGGGTGATGATCGAACCGCTGTTCTCGCCGTATGAATTGTCGGCCACCATGCCGTGAGAGCCGGCACCGCCGGTCTCGATGGTATCGGCACCGTAGTTGTAGATGAAGGAGCCGTTCATGGCGTACATTCCGAAGGCGCTCTCTCCATGGGTGGTTATGTCTCCGAAGTTAAGAGCCCTTGCTCCCTGGTCAGCCACCATGCCGTGTGAGCCCGAACCAAAGGTCTCAATGTCGCCGCGGTTAACTGCAAGGCTCCCGGTCCCAGATGCGAGCATTCCGTAAGAGTCGCTGCTGGTGGTGACGATGGAGCCCGTCTCCAGGTTGACCGCCTGTGCCCCGTTCAGGGCCAGCATGCCATGGGAAGCCGTTCCGTTGGTGGTTACAGATCCGCGGTTGGAGACAAGAGAATCCTCCCCGTCGGCCACCATTCCGTGCGATCCTGCACCCAAGGTCTCTATGGTCCCGCCTTCCTGGTTCCTCGCGGTCCCTCCTCCCAGGGCCAGCATCCCGTATGCGCCGTCACCGCTGGTCGTTATTGAACCCAGGTTGTCGGCAACGGCATCGTCGGAGGCCACCATCCCATGAGAGCCAGATCCAACTGTGGTTATGGCTCCCTTGTTCGTGCCTTGCGATCCGCTCCCCGAGGCGAGCATTCCGTAGGAATCGTCGCTGGTTGTCAGAATTGTCCCGGTCTCAAGGTTGGAAGCCAGTGACCCGCTCAGGGCCACCATGCCGTGAGCCCAGTTCTCCTCAGTAGTTATGGTCCCGGACTGACGGTTTATGACAGTGGATCCCTCTTCGGCCAGCATGCCGTAGGAGCGGCGCTGGGTCGTAAGGATATCCCCGTAGTTGTCGGCTTCCGAGCCGTTAAGGGCGTACATGCCGTGGGCATCGTACCCGTGGGTGGTTACAGATCCGTCGTTGTAGGCATAGGAACCATTCTCTGCCACCATTCCGTGGCTTCCGTCGCCCCAGGTCTCGATGCTCTCCGCCCCGTAGTTGTAGATGAAGGAGCTGTTCAGGGCGTACATCCCGAAGGCGGCATTGCCGTAGGTCGTGATCTCGCCCCAGTTCTGAGCCACAGACTCGTCCTCGGCCATCATGCCGTGGGCACCGACCCCGTAAGTGGTGATATCACCGTAGTTGTCGGCCGATGACCCGCCAAGGGCGTACATGCCTATCGCATTGTCGCCGGAGGTGTTGATGGTGCCGCCGTTCCAGACGTAGGAGTCGTTGGATGCCATCATCCCGTGGGCGCCCATGCCGGATGTCGTTATGATGCCCCCTTCTTCATTGAAGGCCGCCCCGCCGTTCAGGGCCTGCATCCCGAAGGCATCGGTCCCGGAGGTCGTTACAGAGCCGAAGTTCACAGCCTCCGAGCCGTCACCCCTGGCCACCATGCCGTAAGCATCCCTTCCGGTGGTGATTATCTCCCCGACAGGCCTGTTGACCACCCTGGACCCACCCTGGGCAAGCATGCCCCAGGCGTTCCTGCCGGAGGTCTCTATCAGGCCGCGGTTGGAAGCCAGTGACCCGCTCAGGGCCACCATGCCGTGAGTCCAGTTCTCCTCAGTAGTTATGGTCCCGGACTGACGGTTTATGACAGTGGATCCCTCTTCGGCCAGCATGCCGTAGGAGCGGCGCTGGGTCGTAAGGATATCCCCGTAGTTGTCGGCTTCCGAGCCGTTAAGGGCGTACATGCCGTGGGCATCGTACCCGTGGGTGGTTACAGATCCGTCGTTGTAGGCATAGGAACCATTCTCTGCCACCATTCCGTGGCTTCCGTCGCCCCAGGTCTCGATGCTCTCCGCCCCGTAGTTGTAGATGAAGGAGCTGTTCAGGGCGTACATCCCGAAGGCGGCATTGCCGTAGGTCGTGACGTCGTTGAAGTTATAGGCCCACGAATCGCCGGAGGCGACCATTCCGTGGGAGCCTTCACCCCGAGTCTCGATGGTGTCGTAGTTGTCAACCCGGGATGAGTTGAGGGCGTACATGCCGTATGATCCGTCGCCCGAGGTGACTATCATTTCGTTGTTGTAGGCACCCGAATCTGGATCGTCAGGATCACCGGATCCGTTCTCCGCGACCATGCCGTGAGAGCTATCTCCCAAAGTCGTTATGGTCCCGGAGTTCCTGGCAAGGGCCCCGTCCAGCGCGTACATGCCGTAGGAGTCATCGCTGGTCGTCCGGATGTTGGCTTCAGTCTCATTCGTCGCGATGGCACCCGTTCCCTGGGCTACCATGCCGTGGGAGTCGGCGCCGTCAGTGCGGATCGTTGCCCCGTAGCGGTTGATGACCTCTCCGCCGTCAAGAGCGTACATCCCGAAGGATCCGTCACCGATGGTAAGTACCGAAGACCTGTTGTTTGCCACCGAACCAGCTCCGTCGGCCACCATGCCGTGGCTTCCGGCACCTTCGGTACGAACGGCACCGCTTCCGTTGTTGTTGACCGTGGAGCCTCCGAAGGCGTACATGCCGTGAGAGCCGTCGCCACGGGTTACCACCCTGCCAAGGTTCTCTGCTTCAGAACCATTCGTCGCGAACATCCCGAAGGAACCATCGCCCGTGGTAAGGACGTCCGCGTCGCCCTCGTTCGTGGCCCTGGACCCGGCACCGTCAGCCACCATGCCGTGGGAACCTGTACCGTTGGTCCTCACCAGACCGCCGAAGTGGTTGTAAACAAGGCCGCCGTTAAGGGCGTACATGCCGAAAGAGTTGTCGCCATTTGTAACAACGTTGGAGCTGTTCACGTGAGCCGTCGAACCCGACCCGTCGGCCACCATGCCGTGGGAACCCGCGCCTTCGGTCCTCACAACACCGCGGTTGTCTCCAGCGTTGGTGTTGTATATCGTGGATCCGCCGAAGGCGTACATGCCGTGGGAGTCGTCGCTGGTCGTAACGACCCTGCCAAGGTTCGTAGCGACCGAACCTCCCGTAGCAAGCATGCCGAAGGAGCCTGGACCTGTGGTCCGAACTTCGGCCCCGAATTCGTTAGTGGCCGTAGACCCGGTGCCGTCAGCCACCATACCGTGGGAACCCTCTCCGTTGGTCCTCACCAGGCCGCCGGCGTGGTTCAGAACAGTACCGGTGTTCAGCGCGTACATGCCGAAGGCACCGTCACCTGTCGTTACTACGTTGGCGTTGTTGTGCGCCACCGATCCGGCACCGTCGGCCACCATACCGTGGCTTCCGGCACCTCCGGTACGAACAACATCAGCATTGTTGGCTGTCGACTGGTTTACCGCCAGCATGCCGAATGATCCTTCGCCGTGGGTTATGATCTCGTCATCGTTGCCGGCGAAAGAGTCCATGTCGGCAACCATTCCGTGTGAACCATCTCCGAAGGTCTCGATAGTGTTTGGGCTGAAATAAGAGTTGTATATCTCCGAATTGTCGTAGGCGTACATGCCGTAGGCATTGTCGCCGGAGGTCACTATGTAGCCCGCATTCCAGGCTTCTGAATCATTGGAAGCGACCATGCCGTGGGAGCCGGATCCCAGGGTCCCTATTAAGCCCTCGTTATAAATATTCGAGTTATCGTAGGCGTACATGCCGTAGGCATTTGCGGCGGACGTGATTACAAAGTAATCATTAAGGGCATCGGAGTAATAGTTTGCGTACATACCGTGGGACCCGGTACCGTAGGTCTCGATAAACCCGTCATTGTACAAGGCCTCGGACGAGTCGTAGGCGTACATACCGAAAGAGTTTTCGCCATGGGTCTCTATGGTCCCGTAATTTTCAGCCCACGATCCGTCATATACGGCCATGCCGTAGGCGTCGTCACCGCGGGTAATGACGGAGCCGGTGTTTTCCGCGTAGGACCCGTTCTCGGCGACCATGCCGTGGGCGCCGTCTTCCATGGTCTCGATGGTGACCCAGCCGAAGTTGTAGATATGGGCGCCGTCAAGAGCGTACATCCCATAGGTGTCGCTGTAGTTTATCGTAATGTCCCCGTAGTTCTCCGCCCTCGAACCCGAACCTTCGGCGACCATGCCGTGGCCGAAAAGATCGAAAGTTTCGATCTCCCCGAAATTCTCCACAAAGCCCCCGTCCAGGGCGTACATGCCGAAAGACCCTTCCCCGTTCGTCTCTATTCGGCCTCCAAAATTGTTGTACGCGGAAGATGGGCCGTAAGCGACCATGCCATGGGCCTCTTCATTCCGGGTGGTTATCGTCCCATTGTTGTAGGCCGATGATTCATCACCGGAGGCCATCATACCGTGGGCGTAAAGGCCGAAGGTCTCTATGTCTTCCTCTTCATTCCAGATGCTGGCACCGTCAAGGGCGTACATCCCGTAGGCATCAATGCCGTAGGTCGTTATGTTTCCGCCAGGGTTGTTCCTGCCCTCAGCCCCGGCTCCTATGACATGTATCCCGGAGGCGTAGGTCCCGTAGGTTATGATATCTCCTTCGTTCTGGGCATATGACATCCCCGTGGATCTTTCGGCCATCATACCGTATGCCCGGGTACCGTAAGTGGTTATTGTCCCCCCGCTCGTTACAGCTGCATCAAGGGAGTACATTCCGAAGGCTTCGCTTCCGTAGGTTTTTACTTCGCCATCATTCCTGGCCCCGGAACCCCACTCGGAAGCCATGCCGTGGGAGCCGGTCCCATTGGTTTTGATATCGCCGTAATTGAAAGCCTCCGAAGAGCCGATGGCGAACATTCCGAATGAATAGGATCCATCGGTCAGGATCGTGCCGGTGCCTGTGTTCTCGGAGTATGAGTCGTTCGAGGCCACCATGCCGTGGGAAGTGAACCCGGTTGTCACGATGCTCCCCTCGTTCGTGGCCAGGTTAGGAACAAGTGATAAAGTTTTTTCAGCTACCATCCCATGGGCGTAATTCCCCGATGTTAATATGGAACCGATATCATACCTGTTGATGATCACCGATTGGGGACTGTAAACCGGTTCATCGGCCACCATGCCAGGCTGGGCGTTTGTTGTTATCGTGGCCTCGTTCTCCCAGACATCATCGGAGGTGGCGCTCGTGTAGAGCGTGTAGCCGATATTGGAAGAATTTACTGTTGCGCTGACAGGAACCGAGAAAATAAGGACTATTAATAAGACCATTAACAAGGGTGCAAAAACACCGCACAATAACTTCGAGAAGCCTTTTCTCTTCATGATCTCTCCTCTCCCTCCTAAAAAACCTCCTGAATTCCTCGAGGCGGGAAACATCCAAAGACCCGGACACCTTTGCCCCAGTATTGGAAAGACCTCTCCGCCAATAAATGCCTGACATCCAAAGACAACTGAACAATGATCAGGAGCCTTTGTCCGGTTCACAAAAGATAAAATGATTGAGAAAAACTGAGGGGGAATAAAAAATGCAAAGAAAAGATCGACCGAAAGGGCAATAAAACGCACCTCCTGATGTTCGGCAGCCTAGCCGTCATAGCCCTGGGAGGGCTTTAGACCCGAGGCTTTGCGTCGCCGTCTTTCGGCGGTTTTGCCCTTTCGTTGATACAACTCACTAACAGGACACACATACTCCAATGTTGCAATAATATTCCTTCCTTATGTCATGTCAAGAGTCACTCTCCCCCTGATCACATACGAACAAGGGGGAAGATCCTGATGCCTTGTTTCAGGTTTCCTTCTCACGCTCCCTGTTCCTCTCTATTAAACCTTGCAATAATCTGAAGACTGGCAATATAATTGTTCAGATCCCAATACATTCCCGAGAAGGGGTTGAAACCTTCCAATAGGAGGTCCAGCCGTGAAAAGAGCCCTCTTCTTTTTCACTTGTATTTCCATCCTGTGGTGCGGACCAGCGTTCGCGCAACTTGCAGAGGGAGGTTCCGGCGGAGAGATTGCCATCCCCGACATCCCGGGCACCAGCGAGGCTGGCTCCATCCAGGCCCCGATCATCCCCGACCTCGGAGGATCCGGAATTCCCGACATCTTCCCGTCCCAGCCCGACAGCCAGTTCTCCCCGTCACCAACACCAGGCCAGGCAGAGACGCCCTCCCAGTGGGCCGACGCCGATCCCATGGCCGAGTTCGAGCGCTTCCTCACGGGAACCCTCCCCGAGGAACAGCTCACCAGGATCAGCCGCTACGGCTCGGAGTTTTTCCGCACGGCGCCTTCAACTTTCGCGCCGGATGAGGCCGCCCCGGTCCGGCCCGACTACGTCATAGGCCCCGGCGACCAGCTACGCATCGACGTCTGGGGAATGGTCGAGGGCTCCTGGACGGTCACCGTAAGCCGTGACGGCACCATAACCATACCCCGCGTCGGCGTCATCGGCGTTGCGGGCCTCGACTTCGACCAGCTCCAGGACGTTCTCGACGAGCAATTCTCCCGCTTCTACTCCAACTACGAGATGAGCGTCACCCTCGGCGCCCTCAAAAGCATAAAGGTCTACGTCGTGGGCAACGCCCGCAGGCCCGGAGGTTACACCATCTCCTCCCTCTCAACCCTGGTCAACGCCCTGCTTGTCTCCGGCGGCCCCAACGAGAGCGGCTCCATGAGGAGCGTCCAGGTCAAGCGCGGCGGCAGGGTCATCACCGACTTCGATCTCTACGACCTCCTCATGAAGGGCGACAAGACAAAGGACATCCGCCTCATGCCCGAGGACGTCATCTTCATCCCCAACGTGGGACCCCAGGTGGCCGTCACGGGCAACGTCAGGCGCCCCGCCATATATGAAATGAAGAAACCCGTCAGCGTCAACGACCTCATCGAGATGGCCGGGGGCATGACCTCCACCGGCTTCGAGGGGCGCATCCAGATGATGCGCGTCGTCGACAGGCAGTACCGCACCATGCTCGAGGGCGACCTCAGGGCCCTCTCCCCCAACTCCCTGAAGGCAACCACCCTGCAGGACGGAGACTTCATCCGCCTCTTCTCCGTGGTGGAGCGGCAGAGCATCGTCCGCATCACCGGCCCCGTGGCCAAGCCGGGGCAGTTCGCCATCAACCAGGGCGTCAACAGGGTCAGCGACGTTCTCCACTGGGCGGGCGGCCTCCTCTACTACGCAGCCGACGAGGCCGAGATCACCCGCGTCGACGTCACCGATCGCGGCCCCCAGACCACCAGGATAAAGATCAGCCTCAGGGCGGCCATGCAGGGCGACCCGATGCACAACATAACCCTGCAGATGAACGACTACATCTTCGTCCGGGCCGTGCCCGACTGGCAGCTCTACAAGCAGGTCGCCGTCTACGGCGAGGTGACCTACCCCGGCGTCTACACCATCGGCCCCGGCGAGCGCCTCTCGTCCCTCATCGAGCGCGCCGGCGGATTTTCCCTCAACGCCTACACCCGCGGTGCCATCTTCACCCGCGAGAGCGTAAAGAAGGCCCAGCAGCAGCAGATCGACGACATGGTCCAGCGCTTCGAGAAAGACCTCCTTGCCGTGGGCCTCAACGAACTCTCCTCGGCCCTCACGCCCGAGGAGACCAGGATGCTCCAGATGGAGGCCCAGCAGAAGAGCCGCCTCCTCGACGCCCTCAGGAACACGAAAGCCACGGGGCGCATCACCACCATGATCGCCGCCTCGAACGTCCTCAGGGGCTCGGCCTACGACATCGAACTGGAGCACGGCGACAGGCTCTACGTGCCTCGCAACCCGTCGACGGTTCAGGTCATAGGGGCTGTTCTCAACCCGTCGTCCTTCGTCTACGACAGGAACCTCTCCTACAAGCAATACATCCTCATGGCCGGCGGCTACTCCCGCGAGGCAAGCCCCGAGAGGGTCTACGTCCTCAAGGCAGACGGCACGGCCATGCGCACCAAGGAATCCGCCAGGGCCACCACGCCCTGGGTCAAGGAGTTCAACCAGGATATCGAGTGGAACCTTATCGAGCCCGGCGACGCCATCGTGGTCCCCCAGAAGATCGAAAGCTACAGGGGCCTCAGGCAGACCCGCGACTATATCGACATAATCTACAAGATGGCAGTGACGGCCCTTAGCATCCACAACATCACCAACTAGGGCCCATTTAGAGACGGAGAGATGACATGACTGAAAAACAGCACGAAGAGGCAAACCAGCAGCGGGAGACATTCGCGGCCTGCCCCGAGGACGACGAGATATCCCTGCTCGACCTGATGCTGGTCCTGGCAAGGCACAAAAAGCTCATCTTCCGGATCACGGCGGCTTTCGCCATCGCCGCCATCATCCTCAGCCTTGTCATGACAAAGCAGTACAAGGCCACGGCCCGCATCCTCAACCCCGTGGAGCAGTCCGCCATGGCCACCCTCCTTACGCAGCAGCTGGGCGGCGGCGTGGCCGAGCTCATCAAGCCCGAGATCAAGGGAAACATCTACGTGGGCATGCTCAAAAGCCGCACCCTCCAGGACTGGGTCCTCGACCGCTTCGGTCCGCCTGACTGGCGCGACATCACCGGCTACGGCAAGGAGAACCTCCGCAAGGACATCGTCAAGGAGTATATCGGCGAAGCCGATGCCGTGGAGGACAAGGACGGCACCATATCCATGAGCGTGGTCTTCACCGACCCCGTGAAAGCCGCCGAGATCGCCAATGCTCACGTCGAGGGGCTCAAGTGGATGGCCGACACCTTCGCCGTCACCGGCGCCTCCCAGCGTCGCCTCTACCTCGAAAAGGAACTGGAAAAGGCCCGCGCCAGCCTCAACCGCGCCGAGGCCGATTTCCAGAAATACCAGCAGGAGACCGGCGTCTACATGGGCGAAGCCCAGCTCACCGCCAACATCCAGAACCGCATCAACCTCCGGGCCCAGGTGGCAGCCAGGGAGATCCAGCTCAACTCCCTGCTGGCCTATGCCACGCCCCAGAACCCCGAGGCCATAAAGCTGCGCAACCAGATCGACGCCCTAAAGACCGAGATCCAGCGCCTCGAGGAGCAGCCCGACCCTGGCGACCCGCTCAATCCGGCGGGGGGGATGCCCGCCGCGCGGTTCGAGTACCTCGAGAAGTACCGCGACTGGAAATTCCAGGAGGTGCTCTACGGCACACTCCTGAAGTTCTTCGAGACAGCCCGCCTGGAGGAGGCATCCACGCCAGTGGTCATCCAGGTCCTCGACAGGGCCGACCCGCCTGAGATGCGCTTCAAGCCCAGGCGCAAACTCATGGTCATCCTGGCTACCATGCTCGGCTTCTTCGTTGCCGTGTTCGCGGCCTTCGTGGCGGAGTTCATCCGGAGGGCGAAGCAGGACCCCGAGCAGAGCGTAAAACTCAAGGAGTTCTCCGAGGCACTGGAACTGGAGAAATACACAAGGATATTCCGCCGCTCGTCCAGGAGGAACTGACGGCATGAAGAAACCCTCGTGGGGGATCATACTGGGCATAATTGCAATACTGGTATTCGCCCTTGCCTGGGGCACCCCCTCCCCCGCCGGGGGCGAGGAACCTCATGGCTGGTCATTCCCCACCATAGGAACCTTCAACGGCACCTGGGAACTCAGCGTCGGCGCCCACCTCTGGAGCGACCACCTCGACTTTCGCAACCTCCAGCTCCGGGCCGGGGTCGACCTCGGGCCGGGCCTGCGCTGGCACGCCCTTGTCAGGTCCAACAGGCTCCGTGACGGTCTGGAAGAATGGGAGCCCCGCTTCGACGAGCACTTCGTCGAGTGGTACGGATTTCACAACTCCCCCTCGGGGGTTTTCAGCTTCAGCGTCAAGGCGGGGCGGGTCAGGTACCTGCGCTTCCCCTACCCCGACGCCATCTCCGCCTTCGACCAGGTCCCCGGCGTGGAAGACCTCGGCGGCGGACAGGACGTTACGGGCTATTCCGGCGTCATCGCCACCGTCGACTACGCTCACCGCTCCGGCTTCGGCCTCCACGGCGTGTGGATCGACTGGGGTTTCGGCGTGGACAGGCCCGCGGAGTGGGCCGAGAGGTACGTCTTCTACCGGCGCACCTCCCACCCCTGGCACTTCGAGGCCCGGTGGGGCGACCTGGCGCTCCGGTCCCTCCCCATGGGGAAGACCGGCGGAGGCTACAGCCTCTTCGTCGGCCGCGACATGGGCGGATGGGACGCAGGCTTTCTTTACGAGGACATATCCGGCCAGGAGACATACACCGGCATAGTGATCACCTTCAAGCAGAACAGCGCCACCCGGTGGATGGGCTCCGTGGCCTTCGACTACACCCGCACCCCCGAGGGATTCGCCCTCCAGTTGCCGCTGCTCTCGGGCACCTTCGGGAACCTTATCCGGATGGACGCGAACAGGGAGCCGGCCTTCACGGGCATCCTCATGGCCCCGGGCAAAAAGGGCTTCCTCGAGGCCCAGGGGCTGGTGTTCGTGGGCGAGATAGTGGCCGAGCGGATCCGGACATACTGGCAGAACGGCCAGGTGCGGAACTGGTACGAACACCGCCTCTCGTCCTGGGGAAAAACCTCCGGCAAGGATGTGGTCGCCGTGATGGTCGAGGATCCCTGGTACCTGCAGCTCGAGGCCCTGGTCAGCCCCCATACGGACTTCTGGAGCTGGGACGACATCCAGGAATGGGAACGCGACCGCATGGGCCCAGCGCAGGTGTCTCAGAAAGTCACATATAGATTTTACGCACCTCCGGAATAAACCTGGAGGGAAAGACAAAACCTGAAGATTGCACCGCAGAGGACGCAGAGTTACGCAGAGAAAAGCAAGAGAGGAAAAGCTGTTTTTTGGGAGGAGCAAACCCCAAATCAAAAACTGAAGATTGCACCGCAGAGGACGCAGAGTTACGCAGAGGGAAGCAAGATCATTTTTTGATGGAAAAACAGATTCGGTAGTGCTTATTAGTTTGTGTAAACCTCCATTGTCGGGGAGAATTGATATCTCT
>ERZ795032.843-NODE-843-length-26305-cov-3.843505_pt1 | contig 26305 bp, 13 predicted proteins | sample MGYA00375124_ERZ795032 | MGnify/ENA primary metagenome ERZ795032 (study PRJEB30167, sample SAMN05720154) | activated sludge metagenome | isolation source: Anaerobic digester | place: China | collected 2015-12-16 ...
CCGTTCGGCTCGTCACCTGCCGCGGCAAAACGACCTCTGTCGTGTTGCCAGAAAATCAGGCACACCCTGCCACGCCACCCACCGTCTTCCACCCGGTGCCACGGCCGCTTGCGGCCATGCCGAGCATCTTGGTCCTCCCGCGTGGCTGCTCCTCGGCAGGCTCGGAACCTGACGGCCCCTCGGCGGCGCTCGGGAACTGCGTCAAGCGGCCAGCCTATCCGCCGTCGCGATGGAATGTGGCGCCTCGGAATCTAGCCGGAAACAGCCTTGCCAGCGACACTTGCGGCCGGTATAGTGGTTAAAACTGCCAATTGAATCGGCCATTTAACTTCATGGAGAGTCCCAGAATGGCTTGTGACGAGGCGACGCCGGGCGGCGGAACCCGGGAGCGGTTGCTCCAGAGTGCCTGCGAGGTGTTCGCGGCCAAGGGGTACCGTGAGGCGACCATCGCGGAAATCTGCGAGCAGGCCGGGGCGAACATTGCCGCGGTGAACTACCATTTCCGCGACAAGGCGTCGCTGTACGTGGAGGCGTGGCGGCTGTCGTTTCAGCGGTCCATTGCCCGCCACCCGCCGGACGGGGGCGTACCGGGCGGCGCGCCTGCCGAGGAGCGGCTCCGCGGGCGCATCCGGGCCCTGGTTCACCGCGTCGCCGATGCCCAGAGCAACGAATTCCGGATCGTCCATAAGGAACTGGCCCAGCCGACGGGGCTGCTGGCCGAGGTGATGGGCGAGTCGATCAATCCGATCCGCCAGGGGCTGGAAGAGCTGGTTCGCGAGTTGCTCGGTCCGGGCGCGTCGGCGGAGGAAATCCGCCTGTGCCAGATGAGCATCCGGGCCCAGTGTTTCGACATGATGATCCACCGGCGGCGCCCCCCCCTGGCGGGCAGACCGGACCCGCGGCCGGCCGACCTTCCGGACGCGAGCATCGTGGCCGAGCACATCGCCCGGTTCAGCCTGGCGGGAATTCGCGACATGCGACAGCGTATCATGGAGCGGCAGTCGGCGGCGGAGTCGTAGGCCGAGCAGCCAGGTGCTCTCTGACCGTACAAGGAGTGGCCATGAAGAAGACGGTGATGGTGGTGCTGGTGCTGGCGGTTCTCGGCGGGATGGGATGGCTCGTGTACCGTCGTCTGACGGCGGTGGAGTCCGACAAGGGCCCGGACGGTTCGACGACGACGCCCGTAGCCGTGGCCGAGGTGCGTCAGGGGCTGATTCGCGACATTCAGACCTTCACGGGGACGCTGTTGCCGGCGTCGCAGTTTGTGGTGTCGCCCAAAACGGCCGGACGGCTGGAAACGCTGGCCGTGGACATCGGCGACGAGGTGGCCAGCGGCAAGCTCATCGCCACGCTGGACGCCCAGGAGTACGAGCGTCTGGTGGAGGTGGCGCAGGCGGAGCGTGACGTGGCGCAGGCCAACGTCGAGGAGGCGCGCAGCACGCTGGAGATGGCCCGCCGCGAGTACGATCGCTCGAAGGCCCTTCAGGCCAAGGGCATTGCCAGCCCGGCGGAGCTGGACACGGCCGAGACACAGTTCAAGGCGGCCGACGCCAGGCTCAAGGTGACCGAAGCCCAGGTGAATCAGCGGAATGCGGCGCTGCATGCGGCGCAGGTGCGGCTGGGGTACACGCGGATCGCACCGGAGTGGACCGAGGGCGCTGCGACGTGGGTCGTCGGGGAACGGTTCGCCGACCAGGGCGACATGCTGAGGGCCAACGATCCGATCGTGTCACTGCTGGACCTCAGCACGGTCAAGGCCGTCGTGTACGTGACGGAGCGCGACTATCCGAAGATTGCCGTCGGTCAGAGCGTCCTGGTGACGACCGACGCCTTCGGCGACCGGACGTTCGAGGGCCGGGTGGCGCGCCTGTCGCCGGTCGTCAAGGAAACCTCGCGGCAGGCTCGCGTCGAGGTGTCCGTGCCGAACCCGGGGCGGCTGCTGAAGGCGGGAATGTTCGTGCGTGCGCAAATCGAATTCGACCGTCGCCAGGACGCCGTGATCGTGCCGAGCGACGCCATCGTGAGGCGCAACGAGAAGGCGGGGGTGTTCCAAGCGGACGTGGAGGCGGGCGTGGCCCGGTTTGTTCCGGTCGAGGTCGGCATTGTCGAGGGCGAGACGACGGAAGTCCGCCGCCCTGCCCTGTCGGGACTGGTCGTGGTGCTGGGCCAGCACCTGCTTGAGGACGGCGGGGGGATTGTCGTGCCGAATCACGAGTCGAAGCAGCCGGCGGCGACGGAAGCCGCGCCGGCGGAACCGGCGACGAAGCAGCCGGCGGCGCCATCCACGGGAGGTCAGACGCGATGAACATCTCCCGCTTCACGGTCCATCGTCCGGTGTTCACGACGATGGTCACGCTGGTGGTGGTTCTGTTGGGGCTGGTGGCACTGCTGCGGCTGCCGGTGGACCTGATGCCGGACATTTCGTATCCGACGCTGAGCGTCTCGACGAGCTACGAGAACGCCAGCCCGGAGGAGATCGAGGAGCTGATCACCAAGCCGGTGGAAGAGGCGCTCAGTGCCGTGCCGGGCGTGGAAGAGGTGGCCTCGACATCGATCGAGGGGTCCAGCAGCATCAGCGTGAAGTTCTCGTGGGGAACGGACCTGGATGCGGCGGCGAACGACGTGCGGGACCGACTGGACCGGGTGATACCGCGTTTGCCGGAAGACGCCGACCGGCCGGTGCTCCGGAAGTTCGACCTGGCCAGCTTCCCGATCCTGATCCTGGGCGCGTCGAGCGACCTCGACCCGGTCCAGATGCGTCAATTGATCGAGGACCAGGTGAAGTACCGGATCGAGCGCGTGCCTGGCGTGGCGGCGATGGACATCTGGGGCGGCCTCAGCCGCGAGATTCACGTCAACATTCACGCCGACCGCATCAAGGCGCTGGGCCTGTCGCTGGAGGAGATCATGCAGCGGCTGAAGGCCGGCAACGTGAACGTTCCAGCCGGGTCGCTCGATCGCGGCAGTCTCGGCGTGATGGTCCGGACGCAGGGCACAGTCACCGACGTCGAGCAGATTCGGCGCACGGTGATCGGTTTGCCGGACGGCGTGCCGGTGGAACTGGGGTCGGTAGCGGACGTGGAGGACTCGTGGGAGAAGGTGTCGCGGATCGTCCGGGTGAACGGGCGGCCGGGCATCCGGCTGTCGGTGAACAAGCAGTCGGGCAAGAACACGGTCGAGGTGGCCCAAGGCGTGCTGGCGGAGATCGAGGCGGTGAACCGCGACCTGCCGCAGCTCCGCCTGGTGCCGATCATCGACTCGTCGGACTACATCCAGCGGTCGATCTCGAACGTCGGCTCGTCGGCCGTCTACGGCGGGTCGCTGGCGGTGCTGGTGCTGCTGGTGTTTCTGCGCAGCCTGCGGAGCACGGCGGTCATCGCCACGGCGATCCCGGTGTCAATCATCGCGACGTTCGCGCTGATGTACTTCGGGAATTTCACGCTCAACATCATGACGCTGGGCGGTCTGGCGCTGGGCATCGGCATGCTGCTGGACAACTCGATCGTCGTGCTTGAGAACATCCACCGCCTGCACGAGTCGGGAGTGAAGCCGGCCGAAGCGGCCGTGGACGGCGCCGGCGAAGTGACCTCGGCCATCATCTCGAGCACGCTGACGACGCTGGCGGTGTTCCTGCCGCTGGTGTTCGTCCGCGGCATGAGCGGCGTGATGTTCAAGGAGCTGTCGTTCGTCGTCTCGTTCAGCCTGTTGTGCTCGCTGGGGGTGGCGTTGACGCTGGTTCCGATGCTGGCGGCCAGACTGCTGCGTCGCGAGGAACGGACGGAGATCCGCGACACGCTCGGCCATCGTCTGTACGTGCTGACCGGTGGCGCGTTCGCAGCCGTCGAGAGCGGCTACAAGGGTGTGCTGCACTGGGCCCTGTCGCACCGGCCGACAGTGATCGTCGCGTCGCTGGCGGTCCTGGGCGGAAGCCTGTGGCTGTATCCGCTGATCGGCAGCGAACTGATGCCGTCGACCGACGAGAGCGAGGTCCGCATCAGCGTCGAGATGGCCGTGGGCACCCGCGTGGAGATCGTGTCGGAGCACATGCGCGCGGTGGAACGGATCGTCGAGCAGGTGATCCGGCCCGAGGAGATCAAGAGCACGGTGGTCAGTGCCGGCGGCAATCCCTGGCACGGCGGCGGGGGTCACGTGTGCGACATGCGCATCGGCCTGGTGCCGATCAGCGCGCGGACGCGGTCGAGCGAGCAGATCGCCGTGGAGCTGCGCAAACGGCTGGGCAAGCTGCCGGGCATGGTCATCCGCACACGGGCCGGCCAGGGCATGATGGGGCGCATGATGGGCGGCTCGGGGACCGACAGCGTGCAGATCGACATCCGCGGCCACGATCTTCGGATCGCCGACGAGCTGGCGGCGCGTGTCCGCACGATCGTCGAGGGCGTGCCGGGGGTGACCGACGCGCAGCTCAGCCGCGAGTCGGGCACGCCCGAGGAGTTCATCCACATCGACCGTCACAAGGCCGCCGACCTGGGCTTGTCGGTCGAGCAGATCGCCGACATGCTGCAGACGGCCCTGGGCGGCACGACGGCCGGCTACTTCCGCGAGGGCGGCGACGAGTACGCCATCCTCGTGAAGCTCAAGGACGCGGAACGGCACACGATCCGGGACATTCTCGACCTGACGCTTCTGAGCCGCAACGGCGAGCCGGTGGTGCTGAGCAATGTGGTCTCCAGCGAACCGCAGACCGGCCCCGTGAAGATCGAGCGCAAGGACCAGGAGCGGCTGATCACGGTCTCGGCGAACATCTCGGGCCGCGACCTCGGCAGCGTGCTGGCCGACGTTCAGGAGAGGCTCGGCAGCGTCCCTCGGCCGCACGGCTTCGCCATCGTCTTCAGCGGCGACTACGAGGACCAGCAGGAGGCCCAGCGAGAGCTCCTGCTCAGCTTCGTGCTGGCGTTGGTGCTGGTGTACATGGTCATGGCCTGCCAGTTCGAATCGCTTCGCGACCCGTTCGTCGTGATGTTCAGCGTGCCTCTGGCGGCGGTGGGCGTGCTGCTGATCCTGTTCGTCACGAAGACGACGTTCAACATCCAGTCGTACATCGGCTGCATCATGCTCGGCGGCATCGTGGTCAACAACGCGATCATCCTGGTGGACCACGTCAACCTGCTTCGTCGTCGCGACGGCATGGCGCTGCGCGATGCCATCGAAGAGGCGGGGCGGCGCCGGCTCCGGCCGATCATGATGACCGCCCTGACGACCATGTTCGGCCTCGTGCCGATGGCGCTGGGTCTGGGCGAGGGTGGCGAGGCCCAGGCGCCGCTGGCCCGTGCTGTGATCGGCGGGTTGGCCAGTTCGACGCTGATCACGCTGCTGGTTGTGCCGGTGGTCTACAGCATCTTCGAGCGTAAGAAACCTCAGACGGAGGTCGTCGAATGAGAATCCGCGTGATGATCCGTGACGGCGTGATCGCCGCAGCCGCGGCGGCAGCCCGCTCCGTGGGTGTCATGGCCGTCGTCGGCGCCGTCGTCGCCGGCTGCGGCGGATGCCTGAGCGCCGGCCGCAGCATGCCGCAGAGCGACACGATCGGCCCGATGACCGCCCAGCGGCGGGCCGAGTTGACGCAGCGGATCGAGGCCCTGGCCGCCCAGCGGCAGGCCGCCGCGGCGACCGCCCTGGGTTCCGTGCCCGAGACGCCGGTGACGGTGCCGCCCGAGGGCCCGCTTCGGCTGACCATCGAGCAGGCGATGCTGCTGGCGCTTCAGCACAATCAGGCGCTGGTGGTCGAGCGGCTCAATCCGCCCATTGCCCGGACGGCCGTCGAGATGGAGCGGGCCGTCTTCGATCCGGTGATGACCGCCGAGTATGCGCTCTCGCGGACAAAGATCCAGCCCGACAAACCGGTCGCCCAGATCAACGAGGGCGGCCTCCGCGACTCCGGCGGCAGCGTCGGCGCGCGGCAGTACCTGCCCACCGGAACGCTGATCGAGACGGACCTGGCCACTGACCGCATACGCACGCTCGCACCGGGCCGCTACGACACCAGCCGCGCGGGCCTCACACTCACGCAGGCCCTGCTCCGCGGCTATGGGCTGGACGTGAACCTGGTCGGCCTGCGACAGGCGCGGCTCGATGTGCTGAGCAGCCGATACGAGCTTCGCGGCTTCACGGAGGCGCTGCTCGCGGCGGTGCAGGAGGCCTACTGGAGCGACGTGCTGGCGCAACGGCGGATCGCCATCTTCGAGGACTCGCTGAAACTGGCCGAGAAGCAGCTCAACGAGACACAGGAACGGATCAACGTCGGTCGCCTGGCCGAAACGGAACTGGCCGCCGCCCAGGCCGAGGTCGCCCTGCGGCAGGAAAGCCTGATGAACGCGCGCAGCGCCCAGGCCACGGTGCGTCTGGGGTTGCTGCGACTGCTGAACCCGCCGGGCGCCGGCCTGTGGTCCAGGCCCATCGACACCGAGAGCCGGCCCGCCGTTCCGTCGGCCGTCGGCGACGACGTCGAGGACCACGTGGCGTTGGCCCTGCGGCTGCGAAGCGACCTGAACCAGGCTCGACTCGGCGTCCAGCGCAACGACCTGGAACTGGTCCGCACGCGCAACGGCCTGCTGCCGCGGATGGACCTGTTCGTGGCCCTGGGACGCAGCGGATACGCCGACTCCTTCAGCCGCTCGGTCAAGGACATCTTCGACGGCCACAGCCGCGACGCCACCGTAGGGATGGTGTTCGAGTTGCCGCCGCTGAATCGCGACGCCCGCGCGCGGCACCAGCGGGCGGAGCTGTCGCGGCAACAGGCCGCCGAGGCCCTGGCGAACCTCGAACAACTCGTCCAGGTGGACGTGCGCGCCGCGTGCATCGAAGTGCGGCGGACGCGCGAGCAGGTGACGGCCACGGCTGCCACGCGGACGTTTCAGGAGGAGAACCTTCGGGCCGAGACCGAGAAGTTCCGCGTCGGCAAGTCCACGACGCTGCTCGTGGCCCAGGTACAGCGCGATCTGCTCTCGGCCCAGATCGCCGAGATCGAGGCCGTCGTCAACCACATGATCGCCGTGGTGGACCTGTACCGCCTGGACGGCTCGCTGCTGATCCGGTGCGGCATTCAGGCCCCGGGCGACGAGCCCGTGACGCTCGGCGGCGTCGGCATGTGAACCAGCGGCGCCGCGGGAGCCTGCGCCCCTATCCCACCGGCCGCTTGGCCACGAGGGTCACCTTGCCCAGCAGCCCGCCGGGCTCGGGTCTCAGGTGGAACAGATTGGCCATCGCATTGGCCACGCGCAGGACGATGCGGTTGCGGCCCGGCTTGACCAGGCCGGTCACCTCCAGCGTGTACGGCGCCCAGGGCAGCACCCCGGCCTCCTGCCCGTTCACATGCACCTGCACGGTGTGGGCCACCTGCTCGAAATCCAGGAACAGCCGCTGCTCGGCCAGGTCGCGAGGCACGTCGAACGTCTGCTCGTAGCGGCCGATGCCGCTGAAGTACGGGAACCCCTGCTGGGCCCAACTGCCCGTCTGGACCATGCTGCGCGCGATGCTCAGCACCTCGTGCTCGCCCTGACCGGCCACCGTGAAATCGCCCGCCAGGTAGAGCACCTGGTCCAGGTTGAGCCCCGGACGGAACGTGCTGGACGCCCGGACCACGAGTTCGTTCTTGCCCTGGCGGATGAAGCTCGTCACGTCGGCCTCGGGCGCCTGGCGGTCGAAGTGCGTCCCCTCGCGCCAGTCCGTCAGTTCGTGACCGTTCAGGAGCACGACGACCTGCGGCCGCAGGTGGTTGACGTGCATCGCCTGGTCGAACAGTCCGTCGGCCAGCAGGACGGCGCGGCTGGGGCTGATGGCGGCATGGAACTCCGCGCGGTACGTTTTGGCGAACGAGGACAGCCAGTGCTCGGGCGGCCCGGAACCACTGATGTCGAGCTGCCACCGGCGCAGCGGGAAGTAGTTGCCGCCCTCGGCTTCGAACTGCCACTCGCGGGCAAGCGTCAGGCGACTCGATTCCACGCTCGCCAGCCGTGGATCGACGCGCTCGCCGGATTGCCGACGCTTGGCGAATGCCAGAAGCCGCGAGCCGCCCGGCGGCAGGTCCACCTCCAGCTCGGTCCATTCGTCGTCCTGGGTGAGCGGCTCCATCCAGCGCACCTGCCCGGTCAGCGTGTCCATGACGTGCGGCACGCCGCGGGCGCGGACGCGTACCTTCAGGCGCTCGTAGCCGCGGTCGCGGCTCGTGTTGGCCAACAGCAGCAGCCGCCGGTCGTCGTTGTCCTTCAGCAGGTAGACCACGTCGCGGACGCCGCCGAGGTCCACGTCCGGCTCGACGCGGTCGCGAAGCTCGCGCACGAAGGCGTCGTCGGCGAGCGTCGTGCGACACACGGTGTCGATCGTCTCGGCCATGCGGCGCACTCGCTCGGCCAGCGCCGCGTCGGCGCCCTGCTCGGCGCTCTGCTCCGGCAGCGTCTCGACGAACAGGATCGTCAGCCCCTCGGTCGCCCAGTGCTCCAGCGTCTCGACGGTCTTGCGGCTCAGGACGGTGGCGTGCGGCACAACGAGGCAACGGAACCGTTCGAGCACCTTGCCGCGACGGCTGCGAAGCTCCAACTCGCCCTCGACGTTCACCCGGCCGCGCTCGAGCATCTCCTCGTTGACCAGGTCGAAGTCGAACTGGTGCCGCGACAGGGCCTCGGCCGTCTGAGCCAGGGTGGTTTCGATGGCCTTGGCCTGAGGGTTCTCGCGGTCGCGTTCGACCCACGCCAGGCGCGGACCGGGGTTGGGATCGAGAGCGGCCGCCATCGACGCCACCGGCGACAGCAGGGCCACGGGGGCCAGGTGCGTGCCGCCGTGCAGCGCCGCCGAGAGCCGCGCCACGTGGTCCGCGAAGAACCTGTAGAACGGCCAGAAGCTCGCCTGGTACGAGTGGGCGGGTGGGCACTCCCACTTGCGGAACCCGGCCACCGAGTAGTAGGCGGCGTGCGGCATGAAGCAGTTGATGCCGCAGGCGGCCTGGAAATCGGCCAGGCGGCGCAGCGTCGGCAGCGTCAGTTGCCAGCCCCCGGCCGCGCCGAACGCCTCGGCCATGGCACGGTCCTTCTCCAGCAGGTGTTCGGCGCTGGAGGCGAACTTGCAGGCCAGGTGGTTGTTGAAGCTCATGCCGCCCAGGTCGCCGGCGAACGTCAGGTCGCACAGCGTATCGACGCCGGCGTAGTGCATTTCCTGGGCTGAGGCGAAGTAGTCGAGGTTGTGCTTGACCTGGCCGGCGAACTCGCCCTCGTAGAGGACGTGGCCGATGAGCTGCACCTTGCGCTTCTCGCACCACTCTCGGATGGGCTTGAAGAAGGCCTCCAGGTACATGGCCTTGACGGTCTCGTGGAACCCGAGCCGCACGCGCGCCGTCTGCGGGCCGGCCTGCATGAACAGCGCCGGCAACGCGCGGACGAACGCCATGCCGTGCTGCTTCTCGAAGCGTCGCGGCAGCTCGTCGGTGAACTGGACGCTCGTCGCGTAGTTGGCGTACCAGGTGCTCGGCTCGTCGGTGAAGATGCCCTTGACGGCGCGGCCCAGGTGCTTGCCCAGCGCCGCGGCGTACCGCTCGTGCGTCTCGGCAATGAACCACGCGCACGCCTGGCGGTTCAGCACGTCGAGGTATCCGTCGAAGAACAGGCCCGGCCGGAAGTACGCGCGCGAGAAGACCGCCACGGTCTCCTGGTCGCGTGCAGCCGTGTACTTCAGGCGGCCGTTCCGCACCTGCCGCGTGATGTCCTTCTCCTTGCCGAGCTGCGCTTCGCCGCCGGCGGTCGGGATGGCCAGGACGCAGTACAGTTCGTCGTCGATCCTGAGGTCGCGGTCGAGAGTTTCGCCCCGGCGCAGGTCGGCGCGGTCGCTCAGGTGAAGCTGGCTCATCCGGTACTCGGGGTGCTCGCGCACGAGGCGCATGCCCACGGTGCCCGACGGCCAGTTGTCCTCATCGTAGAGCCACGCCGACATCTTCTCGCGCTGGGCCACCTGGGCGCAGCGTTCGACGGCGTCCATCCAGCGGCGGCCCATGTACGGCGTCAGCAGCCCGTGGCGGGCGTGCATGATGAAGCCGCCCATGCCGTGGGCTTTCATATCCAGAATCTGTCGCTCCAGTTCCTCGAGCGACAGCTCGTGGTTCCAGAACCAGAACGGGGCCGGACGATACTCGTTCGGGGGATCCTGAAAGTCTTTCAGCAGCGACACGGCGGTCTCCTTGCGTGCCTGTGGCGGTGGTCCCGGGCGGTACGGACACTCTATCCCGAGGGGCTCCCGGCGGCAACTTTTTTCGTCCGCCCCCGCGTCGCGGTCGGCTATCATGGCGCGGTCGCCCGCCCCGGGCCGTGCGCCGGCCGGGCCGCGCCGCGACAGGCGCCGAAAGGAGAATCCCATGCCTCGTGGAAAGCAGGCCCCAGTGGGCGAATGTCTGCGACGGCTGCGCAAGGCGTATCCGCAGGCCGACTGCACGCTGACGTTCCTCGATCCGCTGGAGTTGATGGTCGCGACGATCCTGAGCGCCCAGTGCACCGACGAGCGGGTCAACCAGGTCACGCCGACGCTGTTCGCCAAGTACCGGTCGGCGGCCGACTACGCCGACGCGCCGCCGGGGCAACTGGAAGACGACATCCGCTCGACGGGCTTCTTCAACAACAAGGCCCGCAACATCCGCGGCGCGTGCCGGGTCATCGCCGACCGCCACGGCGGCCGGGTGCCGATGGACATGGACGTTCTGGTGACGCTGCCGGGCATCGGCCGCAAGACGGCCAATGTAATCCTGGGCAACTCGGGCCACCGGCCGGGGGGCGTGGTCGTGGACACGCACGTGGGCCGCGTGTCGCGGCGGCTCGGATGGACCGCGCACGACGACCCCGTCAAGGTCGAGCAGGATCTGAACCGGCTGATTCCGCAGGAGGACTGGGTCCGCGCGGGACACGAGTTGATTCTTCACGGCCGGCAAGTCTGCCATGCCCGCAAACCGAGGTGCACCGAGTGCTTCCTGGCGGATGTGTGCCCGTCGGCGGGCCGGACGGACAAGTGAGGCTGCGCTCCATGGCCGCGCCCCTCGACAGGCTCGGGGTCTACGACAAGCGTGGCCATCCCATCCCGACCGAAGAGCCGTAAAAGAAACGGGTCGTCCGGTGATCCCGGACGACCCGGTAGATTGCCTGGGCGGAGACCCATCCTAAGGCACCGCCCAAGTTGCGGGGATTGAAGCTCCCTGGGGCGAGTCTTTCGACCCGTTCTCCCCTATCATAGCCATCGGTCCTTACGGACCGCCGCATTCAAGTGGGCGGAACCTGGAGGGGAGGCGCCGCCCAAGTTGCGGGGATTGAAGCCCACTTTGTCACGTCCACGTCGGATACTGCCACAGCTATTCAGTCCGGCCGAAGCCGGGTTGCACGTAAGAGAAGCCCGCCGCTAGAGTGTGAAGGGGGTTTGGCATGGTTGCTGAGATTCTCGCACCCGGGGGAGGGCTTTATGCAAGATTGTCTGAGCAATGCCAAGCGAGCGGGCTTTCTTTTTCAAAGAACTCCACCACGTCGTCGCGGCGACACGGTGTCCATCTATGTTGATCGGTCCTTACGGACCGCCGCGCTCAGGTGGGCGGTACCTGGAGGGGAGGCGCCGCCCAAGTTGCGGGGATTGAAGCTCGATTTGTCACTCCACATCGGGTACTGCCACAGCTATTCAATCCGGCCGAGGCCGGGTCGTACGCAAGAGCCCGCCGCTAGAGTGTGAAGGGGGTTTGGCATGTTTGCTGAGATTCTCGCACCCGGGGGAGGGCTTTATGCAAGATTGTCTGAGCAATGCCAAGCGAGCGGGCTTTTTTTCCAATGAACGTCCCTGACGGCTTTCTTTAGTTGCAAGGGCCGTGCCACTGCCGATAGAGCCATTTCGAAAAAATCACACAAACCGTCACAACCGATTGCCCACTAACGCTTTAGCCTATTTTCAGCCCTGGTCTCGCCACCCGTTCCGTCCGAACGCCTTTGTGCCCTTCGTGTGGCCACAGAGCGACCTGAAAACCGAGCCGCAGGAGCCCGGAAACCACCTATTCCCTTATCTTGCAGTGCCTTACAGCGTTGTTGACCGACGAGTGTGTCGTGTTGCGATTTGGAAACACCCCGCCGCCTGGGCGGATTCTGCGGGAGAGGCCATGCGGCCCGCGTTCGGGTGTGCGACTCCGAGCAACGCGGCACCGCGGCCTGACGGGCCACGACACGCTGTTGCCTCGGGGCCCTTATCGAAAACGAGGCCGCGGCCACGGCGAAAATCGTCCGTGACAGCCGCGCAGCGTCGTGGTATCGTGCTGGCGGCGGTGGCAACGTCGGCGGGGTTGTCGCCGGATTTCAACTCGTTCGACAGGAATCCACTCTATGGATGACCTCAGCGGCTTGCAGGGCCACACCGCTCCACCTTTCGCGCCGATCGGCCTCGTGAAAGAACTGTCCAAGAACGAGCCACAGGTCGGTCTCGGCGGAGCGATGGGCGGCGTTCTGTTTCGGCCCTGGGCGTTCTTCTCTCGGACCGTACAGCGGCTCAGCATCGCCAGGGCCATCTTCCTGGGCTTGGGCAATCTCGGGCTGGCCGGTGTCGTGGTTGTCGCCTCGCCCTACATCCGCCTGATTCTGAAGCACCTGTCGCCCCACATGGTGCAGATCCGGCCCTATGAATACGACGTGGAGGAAGCCAACTACACGGCGCTCGGGCTGGGCATTGCGTGGGCGGTGGTGGCGGCCTGCTACGCTACCGGGCCTTTTCTCTATGCGCCGGCGATGTCGGGGGCGGAGCGGTTCAGCCAGGCCTTGCGCCGGAGTCTGGCGGTCATCGCGGGCACAACGTGCGTGCTGCCGGTCCTGGCGGCAGCGGTCGGTGGGATCGTGGTGTTCGCCGAACCGCTCGTCGGGATCCTTGAGGCACTGGCCGGCGACGATCTTGCCGGCCCGCTGGCAGCCACAGGTTTGTCGCTCCTGTCTGTGTGGCCGGTGGGCCTCCTGTTTGTGGCGCTGATGGCCAACGGCCGCAAGGACGTGCCCGTGCTGCGGCGTCGGGCGATCGACGGGTGCGAGAAGTGCGGGTACCTGCTGACGGTGATTCCCGAGGAGCGGCAGTGCCCGGACTGCGGGTGGCCGGTGGACGACAGCCTGAACGCCGAGCGTCGCGTGCCGCTGTTGGTGGAAACGGCCTCCTTGCAGGCGTGGCCGGGCCGGGCGTTGGCCACGTTCTGGAGTGGGTTCTGGCGTCCCTCGCGGCTCTGGTGGCGGAGCCGCGTGCGGGCCGGCAGCGTGGCGCCGCGAACGGCCTTTCTCGTCATGCTCGTCCTGGGCGCCGCCGTCGGTTCTGTGACGGCAAGCGTGCTGTTCGTAGGGTCCGCCGCCATGGATGACTTGAATGACTTCAAGGAAGTCGTCGCCGTGCTGGTGCCCCTCGTGTTGTGGTGGTGGGCATCGACGTCGCTGGCTATTCTGGCGGGGAGCCATGTGCAGATGGTGTTGGCCGTCGCGGTGGCGCGGCTGCGGGGGAACTCCCTGCGACTGGACGAGTTGGCCCGCGTGGGCTATTGCAGCCTCGGCCTGCCGGCGCTCGTCCTGGGCGTCCTGGTGCCGGTCACGGTGATGCTCTGGCCCATACTGATTCGGTTGAGCTTCAATCTGTGGGGGCCGCCCCCGTCGACGTTCGAGAAGGCCATGCAGATCGCAGTCGTGGTGACGCTGCTGGGCGGTTTCGGCCTGATGCTGGCCACGATGGTGGCGTCGCTGGTGAGTACGATCCGCGCGATGCAGGCGGCGCGGCACGCGAACCACTGACACACCCGCGGGAGGACGCACCGCGTGATGAACGACATGCCCAACGATATGGCCGCTGACCCCGAAGCGTCGGCCGCACCGACGCCCCCTGCCCCGATCATCGAGATGCCCGAGATTCGCCGCACGGCGTCGCCGGCCCACCTGTTGCCGCCGATGGTCTGGCTGTGGGTGGTCTTCCGGCCGTGGGCGCTGTTTCGCCGGCAGGCTCGTCGCCAGAGCCTCGGCAGCGCGATCACCAGCGTGGCGATCAATGTCACGGTGATGGTCGCCATCATCACCGTGAGCATTCTCAGCGAGGAGCACATCAGCGGCGATGAGTGGTACGGCCTGCTGTTCGGCATGGCGGCGGTGTGGGTCGTGGGCCTGGCGTTCGCCGTGTGCGTGGCGTGCGCGACGGCGCCGGCGATGTCGTGCGCGGCGACGTTCGCGGCAGCGGTGCGACGGTCGGCGCCCATCGTCGCGGGCATGACGTCCGTGTTTCCCGTGGCGACGCTGCTGTTTGCGCTGATTGTCATCAACGAGGGCAACCTGCGGCGGGAATGGCTGCGGCCGGTGTTCGGAGACAACTCCGAGTTCCCGATGATCGTCGCCGGCGGCGCGCTGTGCTTCTGGCCGCTGTGGCTGCTGTGGCTGGGACTGCGCAACGAAGGGTACGGCCTGCCGACGCCCATGCACGAGACGGGCCATTGCCGCTGCGAACGGTGCGGCTACGATCTGACGGTGACCAGCGACCAGGGCACGTGTCCGGAGTGCGGCCATGCGGCCGAGCTCAGCACGGACGGCGCCCGGCGCAAGCTGCCCCGGCCGGAGCGGCATCCGGGCAAGGCGCCGCTCGGGATGTGGCTGGCCGCGTTTTGGCACGCTGCGCTGCGGCCGGCCACCTTCTGGGCCGACAAGCGCGTCCGCACCGACGGGAGCAAGGCACGCAACGCCTCACTGACGTTGACGGCCCTGTCGGCGACGGCCGCCGGGCTGATCTTCTTCGTCCTGTTCGGGATGGTTCTGGCGCTGACCGAGAACGTTGATCCCGACGACCTGTGGCCCCTGGCAGTTGTCTCCCTGTTCGTGTTCGCGTGTGCGTTCATGGTGCTGTTGCTGGGCAACCCGGCCATCGCGCTGGCCGCCGTGTGCGTGTCGCGGCTTCGCGGCAACACGTCGCGCCTGGACGAACTGGGGCGGCTGGCCTGGTACTCGGTGTCGGCGCCGCAGATCGTCTTCTGCGTAGCCGGGGCGATGGCGGCCGCCATAGGGCCGGCGGCGGAGATGATCAGCGGCTATCGGGCGCAGGAGGTGCTGCACCTGTCGCACACAGAAGCCGCATTCGCTCAGACGATGTTGATCCTCCTGGCCTGCGGTTGCGGGGCGATCGCTCTCGGGGCCCTTGTGTGGTCCTTCGTCGCCGCGGTCCGGGCGATGCGCGCGACCGCTCATGCCAACTTCTGACCGATACCGCAACCGGACGAAGCATCGTCAGGGAGCTTTCTCAGTTGGGTGTCGGGTCTGTCGACTCGACCTACGCACTATGCACGTCCGCGTGGCTGCGAGCAGCCACCCTACATGTTGTCGGGTGTGGCGACATGGACTGCGCGATGACGCACTACGACAGGATTTCGTCGATCTGTCGCATCTGGTCGGCCGCGAGGGGGCCGTGCGCGATGGCGCCGGCGTTCTCTTCGACTTGCTGCACAGTCTTGAACCCGGGGATGGGAATGGTCACGGAGTCCAGGGCCCAGAGCCAGGCGAGGGCTCCCTGGGCGAGGGTCCGCCCGCCGCTGGTCAACACGTCGCGAATCCTCTGGAGCCGGGCCAGCTGCTCGGCCTGCGGGCCGTCGCGAAGGTTCCACCCGTGGCGCACGTCGTCGGCGGGGAACGTGGTGCCGGCGTCGAACTTGCCGGTGAGCAGGCCCATGCCGAGGCACGAGCGGTTGAGGCTGGCCAGGTGCTGATCGTGGCACAGGCGGAGCATGGCGCGGTTGCCTTCGAGGACGTTGAGCCGCTGCTGCACGGCGGCACAGTGCGGGCCTTCGGCGAACAGGGCGGCCCGCGCCGGGTCGTCGGTGCTCCAGCCGTACCAGCGGATTTTGCCTTCCTCGACAAGGTCCTCGAGCGTGTCGCGGACGGCGACGGCACGGGTCAGGTCGAAGTCGGCGGCATGGAACTGGTACAGATCGATCACGTCGGTGTGCAGTCGCGACAGGCTGTCGGTGCAGGCCTGGCGGATGTACTTCGGGTCGCCGCACGGGTCGCCGGCCTGTTTGCTGGCCTCGTCGAAAGTGGTGCCGAACTTGGTGGCGATGAGGACGTTCTCGCGACGGCTGCCGAGCGCGCGGCCGAGGATGTGCTCGCTGTGGCCGCAGCCGTAGACGTCGGCCGTGTCGAACAGGGTGACGCCCAGGTCCATCGCGCGACGGACGGCACGGATGGATTCCTGGTCGTCGACGACGGACCAGCCGACGCCGCGGTCGCCGCGCCAGAAGGGTCCGCCGATGGCCCAGCACCCCAGGCCCATCGCACTGATCTCGATGCCGCTACGTCCGAGCACTCGTCTGAGCATGGCCTCGGGCTCCTTCCGTCAGGATGCGCGCCGGTCGACGGCCGCCGTCCGTCGGCACGCGCCGACATGGATGGCACCGCCCCCCTGCTGCGGTTCAGCATACCCCAGCGGCCGAACGGTGCCAAGACAGGGCGCATTGACGTTCTGGGGAAGCAGGAACAAGACGCCCCGTCGCGGCGCGGCGCCCAGAGGGTTGTCGGGTCTGTTGACCCGACCTACGCGCCGAACCGACCTACGCGCTGAACCGACCTGCGGGCTGACGGAGCGGGCTGGCGTTACGCGGCGGGAGGTTCTCCGTTGTCTCCCGGGGGACGTCGGCGGCCGCAGAGCCAGCCGCGACGGCGGAAGTGCAGCAGCATGCCTCCCGCTACGGCAGCCATGACCAGCAGCACGACCGGATAGCCCCATGCCCATCGCAGTTCGGGCATGTTCCATGGCGAACGGTCCGGGTCGAAGTTCATGCCGTAGACGCCGGCGATAAACGTCAGGGGAATGAAGATCGTGGAGATGACGGTGAGCACCTTCATGACCTCGTTCATGCGGTTGCTGACGGTGGAGAGGTAGACGTCCTGGAGGCCGGCGGCCAGTTCGCGCTGGGTCTCGATGATGTCGATGAGCTGCGACACGTGGTCGTAGCAGTCGCGGAGGTAGATGCGTGTTTCGTCGGCGACCAGGGGCAACGGGTCGCGGAGCAGGACGTTGACGGCGTCGCGCTGGGGCCAGAGCGCCCGTCGCAGGGTGAGCATGTCGCGGCGCGCCCCGCGGACGCGCTGGATCGCATCGACGTCGGGACGGCGGATGACCTCGTCCTCCAGTTCTTCGAGCCACTCGCCGTACTGTTCCAGGAGCGGGTAGTAGGCGTCGATCACGGCGTCCAGGAGGCTGTAGGCGAGAAAGTCGGTGCCGAGGCTTCTGATGCGGCCGGCGTTGTGGCGAATGCGTTCGCGGACCGGGTCCAGGCAGTCGCCGACATGCTCCTGGAACGTAAGGACGAAGCGGCGACCGAGGAAGAGGCTCATCTGCTCGGTGTCGAGCTTGTGCTCCTGGACGGTGGCCATGCGCGTGACGATGAAAAGCAGGTCGCCGTAGGGTTCGACCTTGGCTCGCTGGGCGACGTTGACCACGTCGGCCAGGGCCAGGGGGTGGAGGGCGAACAGGGTCTTCAGGCGGTTCAGGATGGCCTCGTCACCGAGTCCGCAGACGTTGACCCAGACAACGGGCCAGGCGGCCATGAGGGCTTCCAGCCGGGAGAGGTCGCGGACCTCTTCGGCCAGGAAGTCGTCGGGGCCGTAGGCCATGACGTCGATGACGGGCCGCGGCGCGCTGGGATCGATGCGAAACGCCCCCGGCGCGGCGCCCACGGGCGCGCGGTGCGACACGGCCTTGTGACTTCGCTTGCGTTTTGGCCTCATGACGGGCCACCTCCCGAAGGGTCGGATGCGACAGGGCGCGCCCCGCCGGGTCACACGGGGTGCATTCACATTTCAGGAAAGCGTGGGCTTTCCTGCCTCTGCGACTCATGGGCAAGATGCCCATGCCACGGTACAGCCCCCAACCGTTGATGCACGCGGTCAGACGTCGTCCTGCGGCGCGACGGCGGGGCGTCCGTCGGCGTAGATGAGCCGCAGCTTCGCACTGCAACTGCGGCAGACGAACCGGCTGCCGATGAGGGTGCCGGCTGGCACGGTCACGGTGTCGGTGCAGATGGGGCACGGGGCATGAAGCGCGTGCTCCAGCCGCGGGCGGTCCTCGGCCAGGGCTGCCATGAGACCGGCCTCCAACTGGTCTCGCGAGCCGCCGCGGCGGATGTGGCGTCCAAGGATCGCGGCATGTTCGACGTCACCGGCCAGAATGGCCCCGACGAGGATATCGTTTTTGAAGACGAGCCGCCGATAGGTGGTTCCGTGGCCTGACGCGACGGTCGTGACGGCGGGATCCTCGTCGGAGGCGTTGCTCTGCCCCAGGGCGGCCACGGCCAGTCCGAACAGGTCGGTGCGCACGTGGCGCGCCAGGCCGGTCAGACGCTCGTTGCGGCCGAGGATGTTGGCGGCGGCGGTCTCGCCCTGGACGAAGGCGTCCTGGCGTCGGCTGTAGAACGCGGTGGCCGGATCGTCGGGGCCGAAGCTCGCGCAGTCGCCGGCGGCGAAAACGCCGGCGACGGCGGTCTGGAGCCGGTCGTTGACGAGCACGCCGCCGTCGCACGTGACGGGCGTGTCGCGCAGAAGATCGGTGCATGGGCGAAAGCTGCACCCGTGGCCGACCATGTCGCAGTCGATGACGTCGCCGCCGGAGAGCCGCACGGCGCAGACGCTGCCGTTGCGCTTCAGGATCTCCTCGACGGTGACGCGTCGGCGGATGCGGATGTTCTGCCGCTGCATGATCTCGGCGACGAGGTTGCTGGCGTCGGGCGTGAGGACCTCGGGCCAGAAGTGCTCGCCCATGAGGAGGTGGTCCACCTCGACGCCCAGGCGGGCCAGGCCCTCGGCCAGGTGGAGGCTGACCATGCTTTCGCCCAGGACGACGGCCCGGCGGCGGCCGGCCATCCACCGCCGGATGGCCTCGGCGTCGTCGAGGGTCCGCAGGCCGAAGACGCCCGCGGCCGCGGCGCCGGGAATCGGGAGCCCCGACGGGCGGCACCCCATGGCCAGCAGCAGATGGTCGTAGCGGACGCGGTCGCCGGCGGCCAGAACCAGCTCGCGGTGGGCGACGTCCAGGGCGGCCACGGGCGTCTGGAGGAACAGGTTGAGCCCCTCGCGGCGATAGAGATTGCGGGACTCCAGGATCATCTCGTAGTGGCCGATGTCGCCGGCGAGGTAGTCCTTGAGGCGGCTGCGAAGGTAGAAGGGATGGGCCTCGTCGCTGAACAGGCTGATCGTCAGGTCGGGCGCCTCGCGGCGCAGCCGGCGGGCGGCGCCGAATCCGGCCACTCCGTTACCGATGATCGCGACGTGATCGGCCAAGGCGTCTCTCCGGGTGCGGACATGAGCTGCGTCGTGCCGGCCCGCCGCCCCAGGCAGACGGCTGCGACGGGCGGAACGGTGTCGGTTATTGTATCGCCCACCGTCGTACGGTTTCCACCCGAAAGCCCCGGCGGCGGAGGGTCAGTACGACATCTCGGCCTTGAACCGCTTCGGATCGATGCCGTACTTGCGGGCCTTGTAGGTGAAGATGCGTTCGGTGGTCTTCAGGTGTCGCGCGGCCTTGGCCATGTTGCCGCGCGCGGCCTTCAGGGCGTCCATGAGCATCTCGCGTTCGAAGTCGGCGACGCGCTCGTTGAGCGAGCGGCCGGTCTCGCGGTCGACGCTGAAGGGCGTGGCCATCTGGAGCGTCGGCGGCAAGTGCGTGCTGCGGATCACGTCGCCCTCGGCCATCAGCACGGCCCGCTCGATGATGTTCTCCAGTTCGCGCACGTTGCCGGGCCAGTGGTAGCTCATGAGCATGTCGATGGCCGGCGTCGAGATGCGTGTGACCTTCTTGTGGCTGTCGGTGGAGGACCGGGCCAGAAAGTGGTCGATCAGCAGCGGGATGTCGCTCTTGCGCTGTCGCAGCGCCGGCAGGTAGATCGGGAAGACGTTGAGGCGATAGTACAGGTCTTCGCGGAACTCGCCGTCGCGGATCATCTGGTCGAGGTCGCGGTTGGTGGCGGCCAGAACGCGGACGTTGACGCGGATGGGCTGCATGCCGCCGACGCGCTCGAACTCGCGTTCCTGGAGCACGCGGAGCAGCTTGATCTGCGACGCCGGCGAGAAGTCGCCGATCTCGTCGAGGAAGATGGTGCCGCCATTGGCGAGCTCGAAGCGGCCCTGGCGCTGGCTGATCGCGCCGGTGAAGGCTCCCTTCTCGTGGCCGAAGAGCTCGCTTTCGAGGATCGTCTCGGGCAGGGCGGCGCAGTTGACCTTGATGAACGGCCCGTCGGCGCGGAGGCTGCTGGCGTGGATGGCGTGGGCGACGAGTTCCTTGCCGGTGCCGCTCTCCCCGCGAATGAGAACCGTGGCGTTGCTCTTGGCCACCTGGGCGATGAGGTCGTAGACCTCCTGCATGGCGTTGGATCGGCCGACGATGTTGGTCGGTTGCCATCGTTCGCGGAGTTGGGCCTTGAGACGGACGTTCTCGGCCTCGAGGCGCTCGCGTTCCTCGCGGAGGGCCTGCTGCGTCTTGACGGCCTGGGCGATCATGGAGGCAATGGTGCTGAGGAGGCGCACGTCTTCCTTGAGGTCCACGTCGCCGGTGTAGAGCCGGTCGGCGCTGAGGGCGCCGTAGACCTCGTCGCCGAGCTTGATGGGAACGCAGATGAACGAGACGTCCTCGCGGTTGAATCGGCTCCGGGCCTTGGTTCGGTCGAGGAACATGGGCTCCTGGCTGATTCGGGGGATGATGGCCGGCTCGCCGGAGGCGACGACCTTGCCGGTGACGCCCTCGCCGAGGCGGTATCGGCCGCGGCGGAGTTGCTCGGACGAGAGTCCGTGTGCGGCCTCGATGAGGATCTCGCCGGTCCGGCGGTTCAGGAGGGTCAGGGTGCCGCGCGACATGCCCATGCGGTCGGCCAGGGCCTCGAGGACCGGGGCGGCGACATCCTCCAGGACCATGCGTCGCGAGAGGACCTCGCTGATGTCGTACAGGAGCCGCAGCCGTTGAAGCTCGTTCTGCGCGGGGCCTCGCTCGGCGGCGCGCCGGCCTGTGCGGCCGGGGCCGTTGGGCTCCTGATCGACGGGTGAGCCCGCCGCAGCCTTGCCGCTGCGCGCGGAAGGGGTTTTGCCTGCCTTGCTCTTGGCCATGGGTTGCCGTCTGCCTCCCGGGCACGGACGCCCCCCCCCACACACGGCGTCCGACAGAACTCAATGCACTGGGCCTGATTATAGCGACATTTTTGTCGTTCGCAACAGATTCCCTGACGAAATCGTGGGCGTACCCCCACCTGTCGCCCGTCAGCGTCGGCGTCGGCGTCGGCCTGCTGCGACGGCGGGCCCCTACTGGGAGTCCGTGGCCTCCTTCTGATTGGCACGGGCGGCCGCGCGGCGTTTCTCCAGCTCGGCATGAATCTCGGCCATCACCTTGGGCGTCAGCGGCATGAACCACGTGATGACGAACGCCACGAGGGAGAAGAAGATCAGGGGCGTCATTCCGTACCACATGAGTCGATGGAGTACTTCAGTGGACGGAGCGACTCCCTGGCTGACGGCCTTGGAGTCGAATCCGGCCCGCTGCATCATGCAGCCGGCGATCAACGAGCAGAGCGAGATTTCGAGTTGGTTGATGAAGGTAGTGACCGAGGTGTAGAGCCCTTCGCGCCGCTCGCCTGACTTCAACTCATCGTAGTCGCAGATGTCTGGCATGACGGATTCCAGGAACACCTTCTGCATCGAGAAGGGAATGAGGAAGACCAGCGTGTGGGCCAGGAGTACCCATTCCCAGTCGGGCCTGACGATCAGCGGCAGAAGACAGGCCGACAGCAGCGATGCGCCGTAGCCGAGAATGAGGCCCCAGCGTTTCCCGATCAGCTTCGTCACCGGGGCGGCCAACGGCCAGACAATGGAGGCGACGAGGAATCCGAGGACGGCGCCGCCGATCTGCATGACGGCCTGCTGTCTCTTCTCGTCTCCGCCACAGACGTAGTGAATGTTGATGAAGATGCCGACAGCCGTATAGAGGGAGGCGCCCAGTGTCTCTGCGAGCCTCAGCAGAAGCACCATAACGAAGGGGCGGTTCTTGATGGCCTCCAGAAGGCACCGGAAGAGCCCTGCGTGCTTGCCCTGTCGGGTGACGACCCACTTGCGTTCCTTGATCAGGAGGGTCGGTCCGAGGCCGAAGACAAGGATGATGCCCGCACAGATCATGGCCACGTAGCGGACGGCGTCCACCTTGGTACCAACGTCAGGAAGGGGTATCGAGAAGAACGTGTAGCCCAGGAGTGACGGCTCCCAGGCACTGCCCTCGGACAGCTTGACGATGAAGAAATAGGCCGAGCTGCCGATGAGCGACGGCAACGTGAACCACCACGTTCCAATTGCCTGGATCTTGGATCGGACGCTGTAGTCGTCGGAGAGCTCATAGCCCATGGCCCTGCGATTCATCTCGTAGGTGCCCCAGATGTAGTAGTAGAGCGTGAGGACAGTTCCCAGGTAGGCCAGGTGGGCCCAGTCGGGCCAGTCGGGTTGGACCCAGTACAGGGCCAGCAGCAGACCGGCCCCGACAATCGAGGTGACGAACATGAACGGCCGTCGGCGTCCCCAGCGGGTGTTGGAGATGTCCGACAGGTGGCCCATGAGGGGATCGAAGAAGGCGTCCAGCAGACGCGGCGCCATGAAAATCATACCGACGATCGCGGGCTTCAGGCCGAAGACCTGGATGAAGACGAAATTCGCAAGGGCGAATTCCTTCCACATGAAGTATTGGGCGATACCCGATGAGCCCCACAGGTGAAGGTCCAGGGTCCGCGCGGTGAAGGGTTTGTTGTCCTGCGCCGCCGCCTGGGTGGTTGCAGATGTGCCTTGATCCATGGCCATTTTGTGCCTTTCGCTGGCGAATCGACGATGAGAAACCCATGGCGACCGTGATTTGCGGCCGCCTTGCCTCGTGCTGAGACCAGTGTCCGCATGGTACCAGCCGGGGAACGCGCGTCAACCACCGCCGAAGCCACATCCTCTTTTGAAATAAGGCCTTACGAATTCCTCGCTGCGGCTTTCGTAGTCTGATAGTCCGGGCTGTCGGCCTGCGAGCTGCATGCCTGCTTTTGTGCGTTGTCAAGCCCTGCGCGCCGCGAGGCTCGGCGGGCTGCCTGCGATCTTCGGCGCGCTGTGGCAATCGGTCATGTACTCGCGGTCAGTGTGGTTTCTGCGGTATTGGTAATTGCACCAGACTGGTTCGTTTTCCGCTTCGCCCACACAGCCGAGGGCAACTGTGGCTCGCTTCTGGACGGGTGGCTCTCCGAGGCGTTGATGCCTCCCTGTGCGGCTGCGTGTCGTTGCCTGGGGCGCGGGGGCGTGCTATGATGGCGGCCGTGACGGTCTGACACGGGACGAGGACGCTCCATGGCGAAGACACAGCGCGCACAGGCGGCGGCAGAACGATCGCGGGGTCCGTGGCGGACTCTGGCGGTGCTGGTGCCGACGATTGCGGTGCTGGCCGTGGCGGCGGCTCCGTCGTTGATTCCTTCGGACATGCTGTCGGAGATGATCCGCAAGGATCTGGAGGCGTCGCTGAGTCGGAAGGTGTCGGTGGCCGATTGCAGCGTCGGGTGGTTGAGCGGCGTAAAGGTAGGGCAGTTGCGCGTGGCGTCGGCCTCGGGCGATCTGGACGCGCCGGCGATCGCGATACGCGGGCTGCACCTGAACTATGAGCCATGGGAACTGGTGGCGGCGGCGCGGGCCGAGCGACCGCACCTGGGCCGCGCGGTGATCGAGTGGCTGGGCGTTCGGGTGGTGCGTCAGGCGGACGGGCGGCTGGACATACTGGAATCGTCGGGTCCGCCGCCGGACTTTCAGTCGGTGGACATCCGCAACGGGATGATCCATCTGGTGGACCTTCAGGCGGACACGCGGCGGTACGTGTCGCAAGTGCGTCTGACGCTGGGTCGCCTGGCCCGGAGCGAGAAGGCGTATGTGACGGGGGGCGGGCTGCTGCACTTTCCGGCCGATGGCGAGGCGGAGCCTTCGCCGGAGAGCGCGTCTCCGACGGCCGCGGGGCCCCTGCCGGGGGCGGCGGCGGGCGAGGCGGGGCTGACGCCGGTGGGCGTTCTGAGCATTTCGGGGTTTCTGGATCACTTCGACCTGAACAACTTCGCGGGCATCGTCGGCGGGTGCGACATCGAGTGGAAATCGGTGAACCTTGGGTACCTTTTTCCGCGGGGCAGCGCGCTGCCCGGGGGTCTGCGGATCGACGCGCCGACCAGCGGCGAGGTGAACCTGACGATCGACCAGGCGGATCGGATCGGGATTCGCGGTCGGGTGTCGGCCTCGCAGGTGCAGCTCGGCGTGGCGCGTCGGGCGGCGGCGCTGGTGGACATGAGCCTTCTGACCGTCGGGTTCGCCGGCACCTACAACAAGACGACCGGGGACATTCGGATCAGCCCGATCCAGATCAGCGGCGCCGGCAGCAGCGTCCACGTGGACGGCGACCTGGTGCGCAAGGCGGACGGGCGGCTGGAAGGTGAGCTGTCGGTGCGCGGGATGATCAGTTGGGCGCCGCTGAAGGAGGACGTGCCTCCGCTGGGCGGGGCGCTGAGCGGCCTGGCGGCAGCCACGGGCACGGCCGCCGTCAATCACATGAATGTGACGTTCGCGGGCGACACGGCCCGCGTTCTCGCCGACGACATCAGCCTGGACCGGACGGAGCTGGAATGGAAGCCGCTGCTGTCGAAGCCGGCGGGACGTCGGGCGCGGCTTGCGCTGGACGCCTCGGCGGACCTGCGCACCGGCCGGGTGTCGCTGGCATCGGCGTCGCTGCGAATCGGTCAGGCCGGCCCGGACGGCCACGACGAGATCGTCGTGACGGCGACAACGCCGACGCCGGGCGGCGACGCGGCGGCCCCGGGGGCCGTTGCTGAAGATGAGGGAGCGGCCGGGGGCGAGGCGATCCGCATCGAGGTGTCGATTCCTGACGCGGAGTTGCTGCCGCGTCACGTGCCGGCCACGGAGGAATTGATCCGCCGGTTCAACGTGTCGGGAAGCCTCTCGGTGGAGGCCCTGCTGCGGCGCGAGGCCGACGACGTGGCCCTGGCCGTGACGGTGGACGCCGGGGCGCTGGCGTTCGAGACGGGCCCCGGCGCGACGAAGGCGGCGGGCGTGCCGCTGCGGGTGCGGGCCGAGGGCGTGCTCAAGGGCGAAACCGGCCAACCGGAATGTCGCGGCGTGGAAGCTGTTCTGGCCGACAGCCGCCTGATCTACAAGGGCCGCGCGTACCGCGCCGCGGCCGCCGGCGGACAACCGCCGCACGTCGCGTTCGGCGGGCGGCTGGACGTAACGGGAATTCAGCAGTGGCTCCGACTGGTGCGGCCGTATGTGTCGCGGACGAGGTCGCCTGCCCTGGTGGGCAACCTCCGGTGCGAACTGGACGGCCGCGTCGGCGCGGATCAGTGGCAGCTCGATCTGGAGGCGGATGCGTCGCGAGCCAGCGTGGAGTTGGTCGCTCCGGACGGATCGTTCGGGGAGGCGGTTCCGCCGCTGCTGGCCAAGCCGCTGGGCGACGAGGCGTCGCTGCGGCTGAAGGCGGCCTACGACGTCCGCAGCGACACGGTGACGATCCCGACGGCGGAGATACGGTTCGCCGACAGCGTGTTGCGGCTGCAAGGGTCGCTGGCCGGCGCCACGGGTCTGGCCGAGCCGGCGGCGCGGGCGCCGACGCTGCCCGCCCGGGTCAGCCTGGAGGTCGTGTCGGAGGACGTGCGGGCGATGCTGACGTGCCTGCCCTGGCTGCAATCGCAGTTGAAGGCCCAGCGGGCCGAGGGCGGCCTGTCGGCGCGAGTGTCGGCGACGCTCGATGAGCGCGTGTCGGTGGAAGCCCGCGTGGACCTGACCGACACGGGCTACACGGCCCAGAACGGCGAGTTGACCAAAGCGCGCGGCATGAGGCAGACATTCGCACTGCGGGCGTCGCGGCCGACGAAGGTCGCCGGGAACCTTCGCCGCTGGACCATCGACCAGACCTCGCTGGAGCTGGGGCCCGCCCGGGCGACGCTGGCCGGCACGGTGGAGCTGGACGCCGACGTGATGCGCGGCATGGCGGACTGGACGGCACTGCGCCACGTGATGCGGTCGGTGGACCTGGCGGGCAACGCGACGCTGGTCGAGGACCAGTCGCTGCGCGCCTTCAGCCGCTCGTGGAACCGACTCTGTGCCGAGTACAACCTGTCGGGTCGCGCGACGGCCGATCTGCGTCTGCGCGGGAGCCGGGGCATCGGCGAGCTGCGGCTGACGGTGGACGCGACCGAGGCGACGTTCCAGTACGGGATGCGCGGCCTGGCGGTCGCGGGCGAAGCCCAGGG
>ERZ795032.850-NODE-850-length-26160-cov-14.833174_pt1 | contig 26160 bp, 20 predicted proteins | sample MGYA00375124_ERZ795032 | MGnify/ENA primary metagenome ERZ795032 (study PRJEB30167, sample SAMN05720154) | activated sludge metagenome | isolation source: Anaerobic digester | place: China | collected 2015-12-16 ...
AATGTGCACACGCGCACATTTGCACACGCGCAAACGTGCACATGAATAAAAAAGTGAACTTTCTGGAGTATGCTGAATGCTTCGCGAATCTCTGTACCTGCCATTCCCGGCCAACATACGTATTATCTTTGTTGCTTTCAATGTATCATTGTTGCAGCAAGAACCTATCTTATGAGATACATGTTTTACACGATCCTGATCGCTAGTCTTACCTTTCTTGCAGGAATGCAGACCGCGCAGGCTCAGTTCGTGCTTAGCGCCCAACTGCGCACGCGTGCGGAGATGAATCATGGCTATAAGTTCATTCCCGATACAGCGGCCATTGCGCAGTATTATGTTATGCAAAGAACCCGTCTGAATGCCGATTACCAGCGTGATAAGCTGCTGTTCCGCTTGTCAGTACAGGATGTACGGGCCTGGGGCGGGGAAGACAATTACACAGCTACGGGTGTGTTGGGTGATGAGTCGGGACTGGATATCTTCGAGGCATGGGCAAGTCTGCCCCTGGGCGAAAAATGGCGGCTCAAACTAGGACGGCAGTCGTTTCGCTATGACGACCAGCGCCTGCTTGGACTCAACGACTGGAACCCCTACGCCATCTCCTACGATGCCATGCTGTGGACTTACCGGCCGGCCGGCTGGGAAATGGACCTGGCCCTGTCATGGAACAGCCGCCATGAAAAAATACTGGGCGATCCCGGTTTCGACAATGACTATTATACCGACCGCAACCGGATACGCATGCTGCATTTCCTCTACCTCAGGAAAAACCTGGGGGAGTCCTTGTACCTGAGCGGTCTCGGTATCCTCAGTGGCTACCAGCAGCCCGGTACGCGGAATACACTGCAGGTCATGGCCACAACAGGCTTCTTTGCCCGATACGACAAAGACGGTGTTAAGGCTGAGGCCTCAGCCTATTATCAGGGCGGACATCAGGCCTTCGGAATGCCGGTAAGCGCATGGATGATGTCGGCCAACATCAGGAGCCGCTGGGGTGCCTTCACGGGTGGGATTGGGGCTGATATGCTTTCAGGACATGATGCCTCCAATTCCGATCCGGATTATTCCAAAACGGACCATGCGTTCGATCTTCTCTATGGCGGGCGATTTATCTTCAACGGCTGGATGAACCAGTTTGTGAACCTGAAACCTACCACACGCCAGGGTGGACTGGTGGATGTCTACCCCTCACTGCAGTGGCATATCAGCCAGAATCAGGATCTGGAGGTTGTCTGGCACCTGTTCCGTCTCCAAAACAAGGTCCGTGATACCCATGTTGCTGCCACGGACTACCTAGACAAAGCACTGGGATCGGAATGGGATCTGATGTATACCCATAAGTTCAGCAGGGAAATCCTGTTGAAAGCAGGCTTTTCCTGGTACCAGACCAGTCGCAGCATGGAGATACTGAAAGGGGTATATGGTAAAGCTGCTCCGGCCTACTGGGGATGGGTTATGTTGCAGGTCAGTCCCGAGCTGTTTCGCCACTGAGACAGCCGGCGTCTCTCCCCGGCACCCCGGCCGTTCACATGTGACAGGCACAGGCTCCGGTATACAGATATCCCCCTGATTTCCGTATCTTGCGCCCTGATTAAGTCATCAAATCAAACTGTATATGCAACCCTTTAGGCTGTGGAACAATATCCTGGGCTGGACCGTCTTTGCCATGGCAACGCTGGTTTATCTTATCACGGCAGAACCAACTGTAAGCTTTTGGGATTGTGGCGAATACATCGCCACAGCCTATAAGCTGCAGGTAGGTCATCCCCCCGGAGCACCTTTCTTTCAGCTTATGGGCCGTTTCTTCTCGCTTTTTGCTTTTGGGGAAGAAACCCGGGTTGCGCTAATGGTGAATACCCTGTCGGCGGTTTCCAGTGGCTTTACCATTCTTTTTCTTTTCTGGACCATCAGCATGTTGGCGCGGAAAATCGTGGCTCCTGGCAAAGACCCGGATAAAGCCGAGCGTGCCATCATCCTGGGAAGCGCCCTCACAGGCGCCCTTGCTTATACTTTCAGCGACTCATTTTGGTTTAGCGCGGTTGAAGGAGAGGTATATGCCATGTCCAGCTTCTTTACAGCCGTGGTATTCTGGGCCATGCTGAAATGGGATGAGACCCCTGATCCTTCCCATGCGCTTCGCTGGCTGATCCTGATAGCTTATCTCATCGGCCTATCCATCGGTGTACACCTCCTGAACCTCCTGGCGATTCCCGCCATCTCTTTTATCTATTATTTCAAGAAATACCAGACCAGCCTGAAGGGCATAGTAATAACCCTAGGCGCTTCTTTCCTGCTCCTGGCCCTTACACTCTATGGCATCATACCCTGGATCGTCAAGTTGGCAGGCTACTCAGAGCTGCTCTTTGTAAATGGTTTCGGCATGCCGTTCGATTCCGGCACCATCGCCTATTTCCTGATCCTCAGTGCTGCTATCCTGTATGGATTATACTGGTCCGCCAAACATAGAAAGGAAGCCCTTCATGCCGGCGTTCTGGCTTTCGTCTTCCTGCTGATCGGCTACTCCTCGTTTTTCATGCTTGTGATCCGTTCCAATGCTGATCCCCCCATCGATGAAAACAACCCGGAGGATGCCATCGGCCTGCTTTCCTATCTCAACAGGGAACAGTATGGGCAGTACCCCATTTTCAAGGGACCTTACTACAATGCGCCTGTGATAGACAGTAAGGATGGCAATCCTGTATATCGTAAAAACAGAGAAACAGGACGTTACGAGATCATTGACCCAAGACGTGGAACCCATGCTGTTTATGATCCCCGCTTTGTCACCTTGTTTCCGCGCATGTACTCTACACAGGGAAGCCACATTCAACAATACAAGAACTGGGGTGCTGTTAAGGGCGTGCCCATCGAAGTGACCAGCCAGGAGGGCGGAACAGAGCGCCTGCAGAAGCCCACCTTCAGGGAAAACCTGCGCTTCTTCTTTCGCTATCAACTGGATCATATGTATTTCCGGTATTTCATGTGGAACTTTGCCGGGAGGCAGAACGACAGCCAGGGCTTCGGCGGACCCCTGGACGGGAACTGGATCAGTGGGATCTCCTGGCTGGATGAGGCCCGCTTAGGTCCACAGTACGATATCCCGGTAGCCCTTGAGAGCAAGGCAAACAACCGCTTTTTCATGCTCCCGCTGCTGCTCGGACTGCTGGGGTTCTTCTTCCACATCAACAAGCGCCAGCAGGATGCCTGGGTTGTGGCCCTGCTTTTCTTTATGACAGGCATCGCCATCGTGCTGTATCTGAACCAATATGCTTTCCAACCCAGGGAGAGGGATTATGCCTACGCTGCCTCTTTTTATGCCTTTGCCATCTGGATAGGCTTGGGCGTGCTTGCGCTGTATCAGGGACTGAAGAAGCTTTTCAATGGCTATACAGCCGCTCTGAATGCGGCAGTCATCTCCATCGTTTTTGTCCCAGGCGTCATGGCTGTGGAGGGCTGGAATGACCATGACCGCTCCGGACGATATACGGCGCGGGATATGGCCATTAATTATCTGGAATCCTGTGCTCCCCATGCCATCCTGTTCACCAGTGGCGATAACGACACCTTCCCCCTATGGTATGCCCAGGAAGTGGAAGGCATACGAACCGATGTACGTGTGGTCAACCTGAGCCTGTTGAATACCGACTGGTATATCGACCAGATGAGGCGGAAAGCTTATGATTCGGACCCGCTTCCCTTCTCGCTGCAGCCTCATCAATACGCCCAGGGAAGTCGTGAAATCATCTATATCGTTGAGAGAGAGAACCTGACAGAGCATGTCAATGTTGCGGAATTATTCCAGATTCTTCACACCCAACCGGATCGACTGAGAATCAATACAGAATATGGGCCTGTGGATTACCTCCCGGCAAGACATTATAAGGTGGCCGTTGACAGAGATAAGGTGATTGCCAATGGTACGGTCAGCATGAAGGACACTGCCCTGATCGAGCCCTGGGTCGAATGGTCACTGCAAGGTTCCGTGATTCAGAAAAACCAGCTGATGATTCTCGATCTCCTGGCGCACAACAATTGGGAGCGACCGGTCTATTTTGCGGTTACGTCGGGCGAAGATGCCTATGCCGGACTGACTGATTATTTCCGGCTGGAGGGCATGGCTTACCGGCTTGTTCCGGTGAGAAATGTCCAGAAGACCGATGATCAGATCGGATATGTGGATACCGAAAGGATGTACCGCAACCTGATGCAGTCGTTCCGCTTTGACATGAGCAACCCGGCTGTTTTTTACAATACCGACAATGTCAGGATGGCCATGAATATGAGGAATATCTACGGCCGCCTTGCCAATGCCCTGGTCATGGAAGGAAATCATGAGAAAGCCATACAGGTGAGTGATCAGTTGATGACGCGAATTCCGGACCGCACGATTCCCTACAACTTCTTTGTTATTCCTGTGGCCGAAGCCTACTACAGGGCAGGAGCGCCGGAGAAAGGAAACGAGGTCCTGTCAACATTGCTGCTGCATACCCAGGAAAAGCTTATCTATGCTTTTGGGTTTCCGTCCCACCTGAACACGGATGCCATGGTAACGGAGCTGAAGCAGGAAAGCCTGGCGGTAGCGCAGGAGATCCGTCGCATTGCGCGTGAGGTCGGGCAGGAGAAGCTCTACGAGGAGGCTACCCAGGTATTTGACCTGTATTTCGGCATATTTACCGGACAGCCCGGCTACAAGAGCCGGGATGAAAGGCCGCCCAGCCTGAACGGCACCTTGCCGGAGGAGATGGATACAGGAGAGGAAGCGTTCACACCATCAACTGAATAGGCGTTCTTCAGCGATGCGCTTTATGCATATCATCGGTTTCATGCGACCTGGATTAATCTGGCTGGTTTTGGTATGGCTGATCCTGAGTGGTTGTGCAAATATTGTAGCACCAGGTGGCGGACCCCGGGATCTGGCCCCACCACTCGTCCTGGATATCCAGCCTCCCGATAAGCAGACCATGTTCAGGGCCCGTGAAGTGGTGGTTACTTTTGATGAATTTATTGAAGTCAAAGACCTTAATAATGAGCTCTTTGTCTCACCTCCCATGTCACGCCTGCCGGAAACGAGGCTGAAGGGTAAACGCCTTCTTATACAGATCCCGGACAGCCTGGCCGATTCGACGACTTATACCCTGAGTTTTGGTAAAGCCATCCGGGATATCACTGAGGCCAATATTCTGGAGGACTTCAGCTATACCTTCTCCACCGGGCCTGTGCGTGACTCCCTGATGATCAAAGGCCAGGTCGTGGATGCTTATACCCTTGAGGGACAGGGAGGCGTATTAGTCAGTCTTTACAAAGACCTGTCAGATACCGCCTTTACAGGCCGTCCTCCTGATCATATAGCCCGGACCAATGCCCAGGGCGATTTTGTGTTACGAAATCTTGGCCTCCACGATTTCCGTTTGTATGCCCTGAAGGACATGAACAGCAACTTCTACTATGACCAACCCAATGAATCCATTGCTTTTTTGTCACAAACCATCAGGCCTGAACATCTGCCACCAGCAGTTTCTGATACCCAGCAACCGGATCAGGATACACTGACAGTCCTTGGAGACAGTACCCTTAAAAGCGTCAGGTTACACATGTTCACAGACAGGGATACCAGCCAGACCTTTCTCAAAGCCTGGCTTGTCAAGCAGGGACATGTCTCGGTCACTTACCGCAATCCCATTGACAGCCTGCTGGTTGCGCCATTACTGGAATCGGGAGACGAACCCATATACCTGATCACTTACAGCGCACTAAGGGATACTATTCATCTATGGTTAAATGCCGCAGGGCAGGACTCCCTGTTTGCAATTGCTGAATTGCCGGGCATCCGCAAAGACACCCTGCAGGTTTCACTCCGTCCACGGCCTACCGGAAGGGGTCCTCGTAAGGAAGGCGATGAGAAGGAAGGATTCTCAGTGGTGAGTGTTACCAGACCCATGGCCGACCCAGGCTTGTCCATGGTGCTTGCGTCGCCTTACCCCGTTTCAAGGATCATAGCGGAGCGCTTCATATGGATCCATGGTGAAGACACGCTGCAGCCCACGGTTATCATGCATGAAGGGCAGCCATTGCAGGTCCTTGTTGGTGAACCCCTTCTTCCCGGAGAGAAATATTCTCTCACCCTGTTGGATAGTGCCCTCTATGATATGCGCGACCTTGCCAGCAAAGGAGTGACATTTTCCTATACCGTTGCGGGAGAGGATGATTACGGACAACTCAGCCTGACTTTTTCAAATATGCCTGCAAGTCCATGGTTTATCGAGCTCCTGGATGGAGAGGGCAGGGTTATCAGGAGGCTGGAGCATGACAACAGGGACGTGTTGAACATCGCGATGCTCAGGCCCGGTAAATACACTTTCCGTGCGGTATTGGACCATAACCATAACGGGCGCTGGGATCCGGGCTTTTTCAAGGTAGGCGTTCAGCCTGAAGAAGTGATCTATTTCCCTCAGCCTGTTGATGTAAGGGCCAAATGGGAGCGTGCTGAAAAATGGGATTTGAAGCCACTCACGGAATAGCTTATCAGAAGAAAATCAGCATTCTGGAACTGCCCTAAGCACAATAAGGTCGCCCGGTTTCCCAGGCAACCTTAAGTAAATTGTGATCGAACGTATTACAGAGATAAAGCGCGCAGATTAGCGCTCTTCATTGCAACGGTTGATGCATTCAATGATCTCTGTCAGGGTTTCGTTGCGCAAGGAATAGAAAATCTTCTTACCATCACGACGGGAGACCAATACGCCCTTGTTCTTTAAAATGTTCAGATGATGGGAAGCAGCTGCTTGCTCAATGTTCAACTTCTGATAGATCTCTGTAACGCTCTGACGCTTGTTGTTGTGTAGCAAGTCGATGATGGCAATACGCATAGGATGAGCCATGGCCCTCAGTTTACTGGCGGCCATCTCTAACTTCACAACATCTAAATCCAGTTTTTTCATAGAAATCGAAATTTATGCAAATATATACATTTTCCTGATAAATAAATATATGAATGAAAGTTCTTAGTGAGAAAAAATTTCTGTGAACTGAAAGGTATTTCCATCGAAGAGTCCTTTATCACTCAGTTTGAGCGCAGGAATGACCAATAAGGCCATGAATGACAGGGTCATGAAAGGTGCATTGAGGGTAGACCCCAGTTCTTTGACGCGGTGATCAATCTTTTCGTATTTTGCCGCCACCTCATATCCATCCTGATCCGACATGATTCCGGCTACAGGCAAGGGCAGGAGGTGGATTTCCTCACCATTCACCATGACGATCCCGCCGCAGTTCCCGATCAGAAGGTTAACCGCATTGACCATATCTTCATCATTGGTTCCGACACAGATGATGTTGTGGCTGTCATGGGCTACCGTCGAGGCAATGGCTCCCTTCTTCAGTCCAAAGCGGGTAACAAAATCAAGTGCGGGTAAAGCGGGTTCGTAGCGGTTAAGAACGAGCATCTTAAGGATATCCCTGTCAGTATCGCTGTAGATCAGCCCATCTTTCACCAGGGGCCTGACGTCTTTCCTCCCGGTGATAAGTTGTCCATCATATGCCTCGATCACCTTGATATCAAGACCCTTGTCGATAATCCGCAGGTCGTCCTGTTTCAAGCGTCGCGCATTAAACTGGTTGGGTGTGCTTTCCGGGTGATGGGGAATTAGAGTACGGCCGGCTTCAGCCACCTTCTCTCCAGCGATGTATGTGGCCAGGACTTGAAAATCCTGCAGGTCTTTGACCACGATAAAATCTGCCCGGTCACCCGTCCTGAGCAAGCCAGCATCCAGTCCGTAGTGTTCAACCGGATTGAGGGTTGCTGCACGCAGGACATCGAACAATGGAAAACCTTGTTTCACAGCCCTGGAAACCAATTGGTTAATATGCCCCTTTACGAGTTCATCCGGATGTTTGTCATCGGAACAGAACATCACCATCCCAGGTTCCTCATGTAACAAGGGCACCAGGGCATCAAAATTACGTGCGGCACTTCCTTCCCGGATCAGCACCTTCATCCCGGCCTGGATTTTATCCCGGCCTTCTTCAATGGTAAAACATTCATGATCTGTGGATATTCCTGCCGCAGCATAGGCTTTTGCTGCATCACCCAGTAGCCCAGGCGCATGGCCATCGACAGGCTTACCTCTCTCTCTGGCAGCAGTAATTTTGGCCATAACGGCAGGATCTCCGCCCAAAACCCCTGGGAAATTCATCATCTCAGAAAGATACCGTATCTCGGGCATTTCCAGCAATGTAACCACATCCGTGACATCCAGGCTCGCACCGGCCGTTTCGAAGGGCGTGGCCGGAACACAGGAAGGTGCCCCGAAATAAAAATGAAATGGCACCTTGCGGCCATTCTCAATCATAAACCGGACGCCGTCGATGCCGAGCACATTGGCAATCTCATGCGGATCAGAGACGCTGCCAACTGTGCCATGCACCACAGCCAGCCGGGCAAATTCCGAAGGAAGTAGCATGGAGCTCTCAATATGAACATGGGCATCGATGAAACCGGGAAGGATGAAGGCATCACCACCAAAATCTCCTTCCTCAACGGCCACAATGCGATCATTCTCAATGACGAGCCGGCCCTGAAAGACCTTTTTCTGATGAATATCAACGATCCTGCCTGGAATAGACCACCTTTCCATATCTGTCATAATGATTTGATTATGAATAATTACCTGCTAAGATATAAAATTAACCCCTGCCTTCACTACGGATCACCTAACCTGAAATCATCGGATTGCCTAAGTAAATCCCGGGAAGGAAGAAGGTCAGGTGTTACAGGTTTTATAAGACATTGTATCAGGAATCCAGGCCAGGGTTGCGGTATATGGTAACGATATCTTTGCCCAGCCGGATCAGGTCAGATTTTACTTTATCAAAATGCTCGGTAAACCCCAGGATAAAGCCTCCACCCCCGGATCCGCAAAGTTTCAACAGGTAGTCTTCACTTCGCAGACCGTTTTCCCACAGTCGGCGGTAATCAGATGGGATCATGGGGTCCATGTACTCAAGTTGGTAGGCCGACAGCGCCTTCAGTTCTGTGAAGAAAGAGGAAGTCTCTCCTTTGATCAGATGCTGAATACAGGCATTGTTCCTGGGAATAAACTCTTCCTGAACCTTTTGGAAGAAACGCGGCTCCTGGCATTTGTCCATGAAATAGCTGACCAGGGGTCCCGTTTTTCCGGACCTGCCGGTGTTGATGGCGAAAATGGCACCGTTCCGGTCATGCTTGTTTCTCGGAATACCCACAATTTCAATGTCTTCGCTGTTTCTGAACAACAGTGGATAGCTGATATAGCAATTCAAGGGATCGATACCGGAGGAAGTGCCATGAAAATACGACTCCAGCTGGGAGAAGGTTTTCTTCAGGTTCCTTATTTCCTCCGGACTGATGGTACGGCTTGCGGGCACGGCATCCGCTACATAGCGGGTGTACAAAGCGGCGACCAGTGCACCGGAGCTTCCCATGCCGTATCCCTGAGGGATGCTGGATTCAAAGTACAAGCCTTTTTTCAGTTCCCTGCGGAATTCCTCCACATTGAAATCACATAAAAGGCTGCCCTCTGCCCGGAGGTCTTCCAGATAATACGCGTACTCCTTGAGCGACTTATTGGAGGCCAGCGCAAACTCACAGTCAGTGTATTTATCTTCACCAATAAAACTCAGCTCCCCCATGAAATGGGTATAGGGCATGGTCAGGGCCATGGAGTTGTAAATCACGCTGTACTCTCCGAAGAGCAGCACTTTGGCGTAGAATGCGTCTTTGTTTTCCTTCATCTCACAACCATCTTTTCGGTCCCGGACCGGCCTCATCATAAATTACTTGTCCCTCAGAACAATATTTCCTGAGACTCTGTTCAACGAGGGCCTCCACTTTTTGCGCATTTTCCTGGGGATACAACAGGTGTATGTTAGGCCCTGCATCCAGGGTGAAGCAAAGGGGTATCTGCGTATCATTGCGGAATTCCCTGATAATCTGAATGATATCTAGGGTGCCACTTTTTAGAAGGGTATAGGATGGGCGTGAGCTCATCATCAGTCCGTGCAAGGTCAGGGCTTCTTCTTCCACCAGTTCTGTAAAGGCCATAAGGTCTCCCTGACGCATGATCCCGGTCAGTCGCGATATATTATCCATGGCCTGGTTCTTTCTGGCATCGGCAAAAGGATGGCTTTCCATCAATTTATGCCCGGTAGAGCTACTGATGGCCTTTTTCCCGGCGTCCACGATCAGGATTGCATCTTTGAAAGATCTGAAGACCGGATCAATCTCCGTCACCGGGATGGCATAATCATCGGAAGATCCTTCCACTTCCGAATGCTGTCCCCAAATCGCCAGATAGGGATAGAGCGATCGGGAGGCGCTGCCGGACCCCAGACGTGCCAGGAAAGATGCCTTGCGCATTGGATCGGCCGGCGGTTGTCCCTTGCGCAGGTTTTCATCGATAGAACAAAGGCAAAGGGATAAAGCACTCATGGCCGAAGCTGAAGAGGCTATACCGGCAGAATGTGGAAAGGTGTTGAAGCTGTGAATCTTGAGCCTGTAATGTTCCAAAAAAGGAAAGTAAGGAAGCAGCGTCTCCAGGTAAGTCTCAACACGCCGGTTGAACACTGGTTCATCCTGGCCTTCCAAATAGAACAACACCCAGGGTTGACCCGGGTCGCGTGGTGTCAGCTCAATGGAAGTCCGGGTAATGCAATGTGTAAGGGTAAAGCTGACAGAAGGGTTCATGGGAAGCTGGTTGCCATGTTTTCCCCAGTATTTCACCAGCGCAATATTACTGGGACTGCTCCATTCGACGGTCAGTGCCTCCTGCAGGGAGCGATATCCCATGGGATCCGGAGCTGCAAACGGGTGCATAGTGTGTGACTCCATCATATTCTGTGCTTAATCAGTCAAAAGTAACTCCCGGAACGGGATGAGGGTGTTCAGATCATGCCGGCGCAGGTATTCCAACAGGGCAACAGGGTCATCATCCCAGACGAACAGCAGCAGATCTCCACCCCAGGCCCCGAGGGATTTGATGGTGCCGGGGTAATCAGAAAACCGTTGCTTTTTGATGACATCTCTCTTCAGTAGCCTGGAAATCAAGTTCTCATGGACATCTATATAGTATCTGAATTCCTTCATTGTCGGGGCTTCCAGTATCTGCAGGCTCAGGGAGGATACTTCTTCCAACACGCCTGCCGGGATGCTCCCGGCTGAATACTGCAGTAATTCTTCGGCCGTGGATTGCTTGCGGCCCGAATACACTAAATATAGCTGATCCAGATAGGCCGGACGAAAAGAAACTTCTCTGATTTCAGGGCCCTGTGTAGTGCGGCGGTAAAGGATGGGGTGTTCAGCACCAGCACAGGCCACATCGTAACCCGAGCCTCCCAGCGTTCTTTCCAGCAGGGTGTAGGGATTGATCTCTGCCCAGCGCGCCAAAAGGTGAATGAGGGTGGAGGAGGTGCCCAGTCCCCAGCCCCGTGGGAAGTCAGCCTTCGTGATAACCTTCCATCCATTTTTACAATCAAGAAAACCGGGTGACAGATGTTGTATCTCAACGAGTAACGTCAGCAGGCGCTGCGCCGTATTGGCATCTGAAGTGGCAAGTAAATCCAGAGGTTGGAGAGACAGTTCCGCTGAGAACCATTTTCCATCCGGATCCAGGCTTTCCCAGTATAAGGTATTTGATTGATTATCAGGCAATACTCGCAGCTGTTGTCCCCTGCGTGCAGGAAAAGCCAGCGCTGTAGCCCCGGCCAGAACGGCATATTCTCCTGTCAGCAGTACCTTGCCCCTGGCGTATATATCTACCTGATTTCTGGTCACATATTATTCCTTTTGCTGGGCCCTGACCCCAGCCAGGTATGCACTCACTGCGTTGAAGCTGACTTTATGGTCTTTGAAAAATTCGATGGCAGACTGTTTCTCAGCATCGGTGGCGTGGTAATGATTGAGGATATTGAGGAGGTGCATTTTCATATGTCCCACCTGTATTCCTTTGGTCACGAGGGATCTCAATGCGCTGAAGTTATTGGCCAGGCCCATGGTGGCGGTGATCATCATCAGCTCTTCGCCGCCCGGGTTTCCCAGGAGCTCCAGGGAGAAGGCTGCCAGGGGGTGCAGGCGTGTCAGTCCGCCAACAGCACCCATGGCCAGGGGTAGATCGAGCGTATAACTGAAGATCCCATCCTGCAGTTGTATGTGGGTAAGGCTGCGGTATTGCCCGTCGCGACTGGCGTACGTATGGCCGCAGGCTTCGATGGCGCGGAAATCATTGCCGGTTGCCAGGGCCACAGCGTCAACACCATTGAATATACCTTTGTTGTGCGTGGCGGCACGAAAAACGTCCAGGCGGGCGACCTCGACAGCCTGGGCAAACTTCCGTACAAATGCTTCCCCGCTCAGTCGCTCATCCATGCCGTCAAAAGCGGAGAAAGGCGCCTCAACATGAACAGTTACGCGGCAGTCGGGTGTATAATTGGATAAGATGGCCATGATGACCTGACATTCACCCGGGCCTGCCCCTGCCTGCCCATCCTGGCAAAGAAAAGCTTCAAGCGAGCGGGCAAATTCTTCCAGACAGGAATTGATGAAATTGGCGCCCATGCTGTCCCGTGTATCAAAATAGGCTTTGATCTGGTAATAATCGGTCATCTCATGGGTCATATCGACCAGTTCAATATCGCGTATACCGCCTCCCCGCCTCACCATATTGGCCGTTAAATGACGTGTTCCTGCAAAAAACATCGCCTTCATTTCCGGGAAGGCCGCTTGCAGCAAGGTTTTATCCCCACTCCACAGGAAATGTACCTGGCCTACTTTAATTGTAGATGCTACCGTGGCATGAAAACCGCCATGGTTAGCCCAGAATTTGGCAGCATTGGCAGCGGCTGCCACCACCGAGCTCTCCTCAATGACCATGGGAACGGTATAGACCTTGTCGTTGATGATGACATTTGGAACAACCCCGTAAGGAATATGGAAATTGGAGAGGGTGTTCTCCGAAAACTCGTCGAACCGCTTCTGTATGTCCGGATCAGCGTGCCAGAATGATCTCAGCAATTCCTGAGCATGTTCCGGATCCGCATGCATCCTGCTGATCAGGCGCAGCTTCTCGACTTTGCTCATTCGTGAGAACCCGTTCAGCAGTTTATTCTCTATGATATGTTGATTCATGACAGGCCGAAGTGAAATTAAACGTCAAAGGTAACTGAATAAATTGCTTTCAAATGCTGAACATCAAGTTCTTTTTGATGTGTCAGCACATGAAAACACGTTAAGTTTCAGCCACTTTAAACAGCCAGGGGGGGGTATTTGTTCCGGAAAAGGATGTCCGGAAAGCAAAAACAGGATGTTTTGGGACATGATGAGGAGGATGGTTTTACCACTCATCCACTACCTTAGGTTTAGGTTTCATGCCGGCCACCATGCTATCAATCAGCTTATTGATGTGTTCATCTATCTGACGAAGGTAGTCGTCCATCATAGGGTTCCAGGACGGATGGCTGGTATCTAGCCATTTCTCAACCGGAACACGGGAGGCCTGCTTATAGATGAAATCGAAGAAAGTATAGCGGTAACGATCCGGCCGGCATTCAATGGTAAAAGTGAATTCCACCATGCCGGCGCCTACCTTAACACCGGCATCATCGATACGGTTCAGCGTCATCCTTGCTGTTCCTTTTATGGTGCTGTTCTCACGATCTCTGACCCGTGTGACATCGGAAGGATTGGCGAAGTTTTGATTGATCCAGTTGATCCCCCTGAGGTATAAGCTATCTGGAGTGCCTTTTTCCTGAACAACATCACGGTAAATGATTTTTCCGCTTTCTTCATCCACGGGTACTGGAGGCGAATACTGACCACCTGATTGTGATACAACGGGGAAAGAAATAACCAAAGCGAAGAACAGAAACAATTTCGACTTGAGATAGCGCATAGGGATCTTGATTTGATAGAGACCAATGCAAAAATAAGTCCAAAATACGGGTTATCATATAAAAAGGGGTTACCGCGCTTTTACGGTAACCCCTTTGAGCCTTTGGTCAGGTGGATATTACATCATGCCACCCATACCGCCCATGCCACCCATGGCCGGGTTTACTTCGGGCTTGTCTTCTTTGATTTCTGAGAGCACACATTCGGTGGTCAGCATCATGCCGGCAATGGAAGCGGCATTCTCGATCGCGATACGTGCTACTTTGGTTGGGTCGATGACACCTGATTCGTACAGGTTTTCGTACTTATCAGTGTGGGCATTGTAGCCGTAGTCTTCCTTCCCTTCCTTCACCTTGTTCACGACCACAGAACCTTCCATGCCCGCATTCTCAACGATCTGACGGAGTGGCTCTTCCAGGGCCCGTTTCACGATGGCGATACCGGTAGTCTGATCTTCGTTGTCACCTTTCAGCTTATCGACTGAGCCGATTGCACGGATATAGGCAACACCCCCACCCGGGATGATTCCTTCTTCAATGGCAGCACGGGTTGCGTGAAGTGCATCATCGAAGCGGTCTTTCTTTTCCTTCATTTCCACCTCACTGGCAGCACCTACGTAAATTACAGCTACGCCACCAGCCAGTTTGGCCAGGCGCTCCTGCAGCTTTTCGCGGTCGTAATCTGAAGTGGATTTCTCGATCTGCGTCTTGATCTGGTTGATGCGGGCATCAATGTTATTCTTATCGCCCTTGCCGGAAACGATGGTGGTATTGTCCTTGTCAATGGTCACCTTTTCGGCATTACCCAGGTATGACAGGTTGGCATCTTCCAGTTTATAGCCCTTTTCTTCACTGATCACCGTACCACCGGTCAGGATCGCGATGTCTTCAAGCATTTCCTTGCGGCGGTCGCCGAATCCCGGAGCTTTGACAGCAGCAACCTTGAGGGCACCACGGATCTTATTCACAACCAAAGTTGCCAGTGCTTCACTTTCGACGTCTTCAGAGATAATGATGAGCGGACGGCCTGTTTGTGCAACCTTTTCCAACACAGGCAGAAGGTCTTTCATCACCGAGATCTTCTTGTCATGGATCAGGATGAAGGGGTTTTCATAAACAGCTTCCATCTTGTCTGGATCGGTCACGAAATAAGGAGAGATATAACCACGGTCGAACTGCATACCTTCTACGACTTTCACCGTGGTCTCGATGCCCTTAGCTTCTTCAATGGTGATCACGCCTTCTTTCTTCACCTTGCCCATGGCTTCCGCGATCAGCTTACCAATGTTCTGGTCGTTGTTGGCCGAGATGGTGGCTACCTGCTCGATCTTGTCGTAGCTGTCGCCTACCTGCTTGGTTTGCTTTTTGAGGTCTTCGATAACAGCTGAAACGGCTTTATCAATACCGCGCTTCAGGTCCATCGGATTGGCACCTGCTGTAACGTTTTTCAGACCGGTTGCAATGATGCTCTGTGCCAATACGGTAGCTGTAGTCGTTCCGTCACCGGCCAGGTCAGCGGTCTTGGAGGCCACTTCCTTGAGCATCTGTGCACCCATGTTTTCCACGGGATCCTTCAGTTCCACTTCCTTGGCCACAGTAACACCGTCCTTGGTGATTACCGGAGCTCCATAGGATTTCTCAATGACGACATTACGGCCTTTGGGACCCAGGGTCACTTTGACGGCATTGGCAAGGGCATCGGCCCCACTTTTGAGGGCTTCACGTGCCTTGATGTTGTAAATGATTTGCTTAGCCATATGATTGATTATCTTTTAGGTGAGACATTAAATAATTGCCAGTATATCTGATTCACGCAGAATCAGGTAATCATTTCCATCCACAGTAATTTCTGTTCCGGCATATTTACCGTAGAGAACCTTATCGCCTTCTTTCACTGTCATGGGCTCATCTTTCTTGCCAGGTCCGGCAGCCACTACGGTGCCACGCTGGGGTTTTTCCTTTGCTGTGTCGGGGATGATGATACCACCAGAAGTTTTTTCCTCAGCCTGGGCGGGTTCTACAACCACCCTGTCTGCCAATGGTTTAAGATTGATCTTTGTCATGGTCTTGTTATTTGAGGGTTAGTATAATGACGTATTCCAACGACGCACCCTGTCATAATTCATGCCAAAGCCATGGCCTTGGCTATGATTGGGACATTATTGCAGTTTAAGTGACTTAGGGGTAAAAAAAATGTCAGAATGGGTGACATTCTGACACGTAAGACCGGTTTATCTGTCCGGATGTTATTCTTCCGGCGGAGCCTGGAAGCCCTGAACAGGGGCCTGGGTTTCATCAATCTGCTGCCGCAGCTCTGTATCAGTAACGGTGGTATTGCCCTGACGCGGAATAACAAAAATGGAGAAAAGGCTGAGTACCAGAAGTACCACGGCCAGGGTCCAGGTTGTCTTTTCCAGGAAATCGGCAGTTTTTCTGACACCCATGATCTGGTTGGATGAGGAAAAATTCGATGCCAGTCCGCCACCTTTGGAGTTTTGAACCAGTACGACAAGTACCAGCAGGACGCAGGTGATCAGAACCAATACAGAGATTAAAATATATGTACCCATGATGTAATGTGTTTCTTAGGGTTTTAGCTTTTCTTCCAGCTTTTCAATTTGGGCTGCAAAGTACGTGCTTTTTTGTGGATATTTCAAACTAAGGGCGCGGTAAATTTCTATGGCCCTGCGATAGTTACCCTGATTTTCATGTATACGTGCCAGCGTTTCACTAACAAGTTTCCCCTCCTCTTTCAGGCTGCGCTCGGCCTTCTCATCGGGTTCCGGTGCGATATCTGTGCGTGGACGGATCCTGGGCTCGGACTTCAGGAAACGCTCAATGATCTCTTCTTTGGCCGGAGGCTTAGTTGCATTGACGGGAGGAAGTCCGGCTTTCTCACGGGCAATGGCCTCCAGACGTTTACGCACCAACTCCTCCAGAAAGGCAGTCCGGTCGCCGGTATCACCATCCAGCGACATCGCCGGGGCGGTGGTGACAGGAACAGCTATCGGTCTGGGCGCTTCTTCCTGCTGAAACAGATGTTTGCGCTGCAGCATGAAAAGATGCTGACGATGGCCAAAGCGAAGGGAAAACTGCGGCAGATGATCCTGGAAACGGTCCGGATTACTGCGCAACTCCCATAAAGCCAATAAACCCCAACCGGCATGAAACCAGGGCCAACGATCCACCAGCGACCTGAGCAGGCCTTCGTCACCCGGCGTGAAGGCAGCACCCTCCCGTACCAGCGACATTAACCGCTGCTTCTCCTCCAGGCTGATATGTTGGGCTTGTGGAAGCATCTACCAATTGACAACTGCTTTGTTAAAGATATCATCAACCAGAGCTTCGTTGATATCCCGGATCAGGCCTTCTTCTATTGCTGACAGGGAAAGTGTACTGGGGTAATCCAGAAAACGGCTGAAGCTGGCTTCAAAGCTCTTTTCCGGCTCGATTTCGTTGATGAACCTGACAGCCACTGTGATGGTTAAGCGGTTTTGGGCAGCCTGTTCGGTGCTTAAAATGGCTACAGGCTGGGTGGAATAACCGGTGATCTCACCCTCAATGTGAAGATCACCGTCCCGGGGCACGATGGAAAGACTGGTCTGGGACGAAAACCGGTCGATGAGGGCCGTCGTAAACGACTGGCTAAGGGTAGGCTGCACCAGGGGTGCATTGTTTGGAAAGTTCAGGATGGAGATGGTCTTTGCAGCAGGTGGAATAGAGGCGCCGGTAAATGAATAGATACCGCACGCCTGCACCATCAGGGTGATCGCAGCCACGACCATCAAAGATCCATATGTCCGCGTCCTTTTCATTGCTGGATATCGTATTCTTTGATTTTCCGGTAAAGCGTACGCTCGCTGATACCCAACTCCCGGGCTGCGTGCTTGCGCTTTCCTTTATGCTTGCTCAACGCCCGTTTAATAAGGTCCATCTCTTTCTGCTGCAAGGATAAAGACTCTTCAATCACTTCTGAATCTTCAAACATATCTTCTTCCACCCCTGGCATCCTTATCTCAGGGTAGTCCAGGGTTTGAGGAGCGACATCATCAATAATCCTTTTGAACAGCTGTGGATTGGATTGAAGCAGGTCGGATTCCTGACCTGGGTGTTGCATCAGCTCCAGCACCAGCTTCTTGAGGTCTGTCATATCCCGCTTCATATCAAAAAGCACTTTGTACAACAGCTCCCGTTCTGAAAACTCCTGCCTGTCCGACTCCCCGTGATATAAGACTGGTAGATCGCGCTGGACGCCCTGCGGTAAATACTTGACAAGCGCTGCAGCCGTTATAATCCGGTCGCCTTCAATGATAGATATTTGCTCCGTGATGTTCTTCAGCTGACGTATATTTCCCGGCCAACGGTAATTCCGGAGGATCTCCCTCGCCTCATCATCCAGTTGCAAGGAAGGCATGCGATACTTATGTGCAAAGTCCGATGCGAACTTCCTGAAAAGCAAGACAATATCATCTTTTCGTTCGCGCAGGGCCGGAACGACGATGGGAACGGTATTCAGGCGGTAAAACAGATCTTCGCGGAATTTTCCGTGGTCGATGGCTTCCAGTACATCAACATTGGTGGCGGCGACGACCCTGACATCCGTTTTTATGACGCGGCTGGATCCTACTTTCATGAACTCCCCTGTTTCCAGCACCCTGAGGAGGCGTACCTGGGTCGACAAGGGTAATTCAGCCACCTCATCCAGAAAGATGGTCCCTCCGTTCACCACTTCAAAATAGCCTTTCCGGGCTTCATGGGCACCGGTAAAGGAGCCCTTTTCATGGCCAAAGAGCTCACTGTCAATGGTTCCTTCAGGAATGGCGCCGCAGTTTACAGCGATATAAGGTCCATGCTTGCGGGCGCTTAACTGATGAATGATCTGGGGGAAAAACTCCTTTCCTGTACCGCTCTCCCCGGTAATCATCACCGTGATATCCGTTGGAGCTACCTGACGCGCAATGTCAATGGCACGGTCCAGCAAAGGTGAAGCACCGATGATGCCAAAACGTTGTTTTATCGATTGTACATCCATTGCCTGTATTGACTTGCTTTAGGTTAATGCAGTATCTCCGCCAGTCTGCCCATCACAACGGAGGCCGACTGTTTTTCGTATAGGATCTTATGGACCGCATCTGCGATGGGCATATAGACGCCCATCTGGCGGTTGATTTCCCAGATGCCTTTTGCGGCATAATAGCCTTCGGCGACCATGCGCATCTCAATCTGGGCAAATTTGACCGAATAGCCTTTCCCGATCATATGGCCGAAGATCCTGTTTCGGCTGAACTTGGAATAGGCGGTCACGATCAGGTCGCCGGTGTACACAGCATCGTTGATGTCGCGTTCAATGATATTTACCTTTTCCAGGAAGCGCCGGGCCTCCTGGATAGCATTGACGATGAGCACCGATTGAAAGTTGTCGCCGTAACCCAGTCCGACACAGATCCCGTTGGCAATGGCGAAGATGTTTTTCAGGACTGCGGCATATTCGACACCACTGACGTCCCGTGTTGCCTTGATCCGCATATACCGGCTGGAAAGCATCGTCATCAGCTTCTCTGCCTTGCCTGGATCATTGAAGGCAATGGTCAGGAATGACAGTTTTTCCATGGCCACTTCTTCGCTGTGACAGGGTCCTGCAATGATGCCGATCTGGTTCTCATCCACCTTAAAAAAGGTCCTGAAGTAGTTCCCAATGGTGAGATTCTCTTCCGGAACAATGCCCTTGATGGCCGAGACAATCGTTTTTCCTTTCAGATCTTCCGGTTTGACGCCTTCCAGGCAATCCGGAAGAAAAGCTGCCGGGACTGCAAAGATCAGGGTATCCGCTTTTTGTAAAACGGCCCCGATGTCCGTATACAGTTGTATCCGGCTTGCATCCAGTTCAAGATAACTGAGATAGTTAGGATTGCGGTGATATGTGCGGATATGGTCTTCCGTTTCCTTTCTTCTCACCCACCAATGTACGGCTGACTGATTCTCCAGCAGCAGCTTCACCAAAGCTGTGCCCCAGGAACCACCGCCAATAACGGCAATATCTCCCATGAATACGTCCTCCCTTGTTTAGGATCCATCGTCCAGGGTCACGGATGCCCCTGGGGATGATCAGATTCCGAGTACCTGTCTGCCTTGTTCAAATACGACATCCACCGGGATGTTCTTTCCGGACAGACGGTCCAGATCTCCCTGCAGTTCAGCTTTGATAGCCCCGTCCCGGGCGATCCATTCCGTGGCCTTCTGATAGTCGCCATCACCCTGAATGGTCAGGATCAGGGTCGTCAGCTCGTTCATGGCCTCCTTCATCTTGTCATAATCGATCTTGTATGTGCCCGTCTCTGCATTGCGGACAAAAGCACCCCTTTCCTGGAAGAAGTAGAACCGCATCATATTGGCCTTCCCATGAGCACTCGAAACACCAAAACGAACGGATCTGAATATGCTGGCCATGAAAGTCGTATAGTAGTCACGGATGTCCACTTCCCCTAATTCTCCCTTTTCATACAACTGGTTGACAATATATAAACCCAGGATATCTGCTTTGCCTTCTTCGATAGAGGTATAGGAATCCTGCAGGGCTTCACGAACGGTAACCTTCTTGTCCTTGCTCAGATAGCTTAGCCCCAGTCCGTGTGCCACTTCATGGAACATGGTATTGGCAAAGAAAGCATCAAAGGTGATATGCTGCCGCTGTGATTCATCGATCAGCTCGTTGGCAATGGGAACCAGGATCTTATCGAACTTGGCCTGCATGGCATTCTTAAGCTGCAGTTTCCTCGAACCCTTTTGTTCCCTGACCACCTCATCGTTGGGCAGGTTGATGGCGATGGTTTTACTGCCTGCATTGCAATCGCCGGCATAGTAAACGACATCATATACATTCAGCTGGTTACCTGAAGTGCCCGGTGTCTCATTCTTATAGGCTGGTTCGACAGGAAGGTTCTTCTGAAAATCAGGAAGGAAGGCTGTATAACGGTCCAGTTTACTGCTCCATTCCTTGTCTTTGATAAGAATGAAAGCTTCAAAGGCAGCTTTGTTGTTGTAGAGGGCGTCTTCGTAGTTTTCGATCGGGCCAACAACAAAGTCAATGGTGTTGTCTTTCATATCAAGCCAGGCCATATCTGAAGAGCGGTAATCGCTTGTGAGCAGTGACTGGGCCCGGAGGGTGAGATAATTGAACAATCCTTTGTCCATGGCCAGATCCGACGCCATGCTGACGAGGTTGGCAGCTTTTTGAAGCTGTTCTGCATAGGCTTCATGGTACCATACAGAGATGAGCTTACCCTGGTCATCGCGGCGGATGAGGGTGTACTGACTGTTCTTGTTTGGATCTTCGAAAGCGTCGAATTCCTCCTTGGTCATGTCGGCCGGATAAAAATTGGCTCCTTTCGGTTTCTCTCCATATCCGCCCAGGAAGGGCTTCTGTCCGTCCAGACGGTCCCAGGGGCCATAATTGATCATGGCAAACTGCAGGGCTGCAGTGTCCGAAATGGTGTCGAGCAGGGAGTGCTTGTCCCCAAAGGCCTGTAGCCAGAACAGTTCATCCATGATGGCTGCTGCATCGAACAACAGGGGCAGCATTTGCCGTTCTTCCGCTGTCAGCACCGAAAGATTGGTGGTCAATGGAACTTTTACGTATTTAGCCAGCTTTTCTTCCATCGGGGAAGGTGTTTGGGTGGTTTCTTTAATCCCTCCCTGGCAGGCTGCAACAAGGAGTAAAGTGGCGAACATGGCGCCATACATACAATTTTTGATCATATTGCAACTGATTTTGAGGATGCTCCGTTTTGAGGACCACGAAATTAAGGAATTCTCCTCAAAATATGACAAAACTGACAGGATACATGACAAAAATTCACCCTTTAAAGATTTTCAATATGTTTGCCTGATACCGCCTGTTCACAGGCCGGAGCTGCTTATATTCGCAACGAATACGAATACATTATCCATCCGGAAAACAGCGTCATGAAGAAATCGAACCTGGTATTGTGTTTTATCGCGACCCTGCTACTACAGGGCATGCCGTTTTTATTCGGGCAAGACCCGCTGCACACAGAAATCTACCGCCTTGAGAACGGCCTGACTGTTTACCTGAATGAGGACCATTCCTTGCCCAATGTCTTCGGCGCCGTTGCCGTGAGGGCCGGTAGCAAGAATGATCCGGCAGATGCCACAGGCATAGCACATTATTTCGAGCATATCATGTTTAAGGGGACAGACCGTATCGGTACCCTGGACTATGATACTGAGCGGCATTACCTTGACAGCATTACTTTGTTGTATGATTGGCTTTCTAAAGAGAAAGATCCCAGGCGACAGGAAGATATTCAAAAGAATATCAACCGCTTATCTATCAAGGCAGCAGAGTATGCGATCCCTAATGAGCTGGGTAAGATCCTGGATGAAATGGGGAGTACCATGGTCAACGCGGGCACCGGGAATGAAGAGATCGTCTATTACAACATCTTCCCCTCGAATCAGATCAACAAATGGCTGGAAGTATACAGCCATCGCTTCATCAAGCCGGTATACCGGCTCTTCCAGTCAGAGCTCGAAACGGTGTATGAAGAGTACAATATGTACAAAGACAACCGTTTTGCGGCCGCTTTTGAGGCGTTTAACCGTGCTTTCTATCCGGATCATCCTTATGGTGTGCCCATTATCGGATATCCTGAACACCTCAAGACCCCATCACTCCGTAAAATGAATGAGTTCTTTGAGACCTGGTATGTGGCCAACAACATGGCCCTGATCCTGAGTGGAAATTTCCGGTCAGATGAAGTGAAACCACAGATAGAACGCTTGTTTGGAGCATGGAGGACCGGGCAACTGCCTCCTGATTCTGACCGGCCGAAGATTGCACCTTTTAAAGGCCGCACCCTTGTTCAGCAGCGCCTCACCCCGATCCGGTTTGGGCTGCTCGGATACCGCCTGCCTTCCATCACGCATCCTGACCGTCCTGCCCTGGATGTCCTCAACAAAATGCTCACCAATGGAAGCCAGACCGGAGCTTTGGATGAGCTGAGTGTCAATAACCAGTTGCTGGGTGCTTATGCCATTGCCAATATGCAGGTAGATGCCGGAGCTCAGATCATTTTCTTTATCCCCAAGATTGTTGGGCAATCATTGCCTGCAGCTGAAAAGCTGGTGAAGGAGAAGATCAGTGACCTGCGCGAAGGCCGCTTCGATGAGGCATTGCTGGAGGCTGTTAAAACTCAGATCCGCGTTGAGCAGGAACAAAACAGCGAAGACCAGTACAAGCGCGGTTATATGATGCTGATGGCATTTGTGAAACACATGGACTGGAAACTGGTGCAGGATTATCCCGACAGGGTGTCACATATCACACGTGAGGAGGTGGTGCGGGTTGCCAGGCAATACCTGGGTGATGACCATCTTGTTTTCTATTCCAAAACCGGCTTCCCGGCCAAACCCGGTCCTCTCAAACCACCCTTTGAGCCTATCCCTTCCCGCAATACCGACCGGCAATCGGAATATGCCATGAGTTTGCAGGACATCGAGGTGCCTGTCCAGGCGCCGGCTTTTGTTAAATTTGGGACGCCCGGCGAGCCCGATCTGGATGTAAACATACTGTCCATCGGCGACAAGATTGATATGTACTGGGTTGAAAACCCCATCAATACCTTGTTTGAGCTACAACTGGTCTTTGGAACCGGCACCCATGAGCATCCTATCCTCGACCAGGTAGCTGCCTATTATGGTCTGTGCGGAAGCGAGACAATGCCATTTAAGGATTTTTCCCGCAAAATGCAGGCCCTGGGCGCCTCCTACAGCGCTTCGGCCAGCGAAGGTGCCTTTACGGTAAGCTGCACCGGCCCGGAAGAGCATTTGGAACAGGTCATGGATTATCTTGCCTCATGGCTTTACAACCCTGAACTGGATCCGTCGCGGATGAAAGTCCTTTATCAGATGGAGCAAGCCAATCGCAAGGTGGAGGCCAAAGACCCTGAAACCGTGGGCAGGGCACTCTACAGCTATGCCATGATGGGAGAGAAGTCCCCCTTCCTGACCCGCCTCAGCCTCAAGGAAGTCGGAGCCCTCAGTCCGGAAATACTCAAGGAAGCCATGCAGCCTGTGCTGGAAACCGCCCTCACGATCCACTATTCCGGCCGCCGCCCGCTCAATGAGGTACAGGACGTTGTGACCACCCGCCTGGATCTGGGGCGCATCAGCCGTCAGAGCCTCTCGCCGGTGCGCAGGGAATACATAGACTATGCAAAAGCCACGGTGTTTTTCCTGCCTGATAAGAAAGCCATTCAAAGTAAGAATTACTTCTATGTTGCCGGCCAGAACGCCGACCTGATGGAACGCGCCAACCTGAATGCCTACAAGGAATACCTGGACGGCGGCATGCACAGCGTCCTCTTCCAGGAGGTCAGGGAATTGCGCTCCCTGGCATATGCCGTCGGGGCCCAGCTTTACGCACCCTATTATGATGGTGAGCGCGTGGGACTTACTGCCTTTGTTGGTACACAGGCTGATAAAACCCGCGAAGCGGTGGAGGTGATCCATGGCATCCTGGGCGATGTTCCCGGTAAGCACGACCGCATGGAAATGGTCCGGTCCTCGCTGATACAATCCATCAACAGCAACAAACCCACATTCAGGAGGGTTTCAACCCAGGTGGCAGAATGGATCGACCGCGGTTACGGCCAGGATCCGAGAAGTCAATGGATCAACCACTACCAGCAGATGCATTTTACGGATATCATGGACTGTTATGTGCGGCAGTTTTCCACTAAACCTGTGGTCACCACCATCGTGGGAAATGAGAAGCGCATCGGCAGCGACTGGATGACAAAATATGGAGAAGTCCGCAGGGTGAAGGTGAAGGAGATTTTCAATTAGCGTGACAGGGGATTAATAGCGTTTGTGCACCCGGTCAAAAAGTCTGTCCGCCAGGAGGTTGATATCATCTTTCCTGGCCAGTTGATTGATCCATGATGCGGGGATCTGGTCCATCCCGTATAAAAGCCCGGCCAGTCCGCCTGTCACAGCAGCAGTGGTGTCGGTATCCTCACCCAGGTTCACGGCTTTCAGAACAGCATCCGGATAGTTATCCGTGGTAAGGAGGCACCACAGGCTGGCTTCCAGGGTATGGAGGACATACCCGCTGCTGAAGATGTCCGCTTCCGCCAACTCAGCAATATTGCCGTTTAGGAGTCTAGTAAATGTTGCAATTTCTCCGGCTGGGACAGATAAAGAAGAAAAGAAGGGCGGAAGGAAGGTCCTGAGTGTGTTGCAGGCTGTCCATTTATCCTTTCCTTCCAGAAACAGTAAGGCCAATTCCAGATAATAAAAGCAGGCCAGGATGGATCTGATATGTCCGTGGGTGATAGAGGACACCTGCCGGGTATATTCAAAGCGCTGATCCATGGGTTTGTCATACACCTCAAAAAGAAGCGGCAGGATGCGCATCAGCGAACCGTTTCCATTGGATGATTCAGCGGTACCACCCGCTAGTAAAGGGTTTACGCCATACGCCAGTCTTCTGATGGCTTCCCTTGTAGCGATACCAATATCAAAAACATGGCCCCGGGGTGTCCAGAACTGCGCTTCTACCCACTTCACGAAATTACCTGCAATGACATCCAGATCATATCCTTCGGTCAGGGCCTCTGCCAGGCAAAAAGTCAGCGAGCTGTCATCCGACCAGGTCCCCGGTGGTTGATGGTATGTTCCATATCCCCTCATATCCAGCACCGGGTTTTTCTTCAAAGTCGACCTGGACATGAATTCAACCGGAACCCCGAGGGCATCCCCTACAGCCACGCCAAACAGGGCAGATCTGATCAGCTCCGCAGAGATTGTAATGGGATGTTTCATGTCTTTGGTAAGATGAATAACTCAGTTTAAAAGCGTTGAAATCAGTGAAGTCTGCACGGAGCTTTCCTGATCCTCCTGCACTTCGGGTGTTTCATGGCCGGGTAGAAAGGAGCGGATACCCGCAAGTTCCAGGACGGCAGGCCCCATCGACTCAATAGGGCGATAAAGGAAGGATCCGTCTTTGCGTTCGTCTCCCAGTAGTTTATGATCCATATCCACCACTTTGAGCAGCATCATCAGGATGCTTAGCATCAGACTGATCTTGAAGACACTGAAGACAGCCCCGCTGATGCGGTTAAGCCAGCCCAGCATGGCCAGGTTGATGAAGCGTTCCAGGATCTTACCTACCAGCATGACCAGCAGAACGACAACAAAGAAGGTCAGGCTGAAGCTGATCAA
>ERZ795032.855-NODE-855-length-25940-cov-5.859996_pt1 | contig 25940 bp, 20 predicted proteins | sample MGYA00375124_ERZ795032 | MGnify/ENA primary metagenome ERZ795032 (study PRJEB30167, sample SAMN05720154) | activated sludge metagenome | isolation source: Anaerobic digester | place: China | collected 2015-12-16 ...
TGCATTGCGCCTGTATTGTCTTCATTGTCCTAAATTGTCTTAATTTTTTCAACCATTCAATGCCGCAATAACTTCTTCTGCCGCCCGTAGAGCCGGATTGTGTGAGTAAATTTTGTCTTTGTCTTCAGCGGGCCTAACAGGTATTAGACGTAAATGTGAAAATTTGGGTTTCTTTATTTTGATTATATTGGTTTAAATGGATTCTGTATAGTATAATAATTATAGAAGTCCTGCGGGAAATTCCTAATCTGAAAACAGGGGGCAGGAACACCATGAACGACCACACCAGCCTGATATCAGATATCAACCAGCCAACCTGGGACAGGATGATCAAAAGACTCGAAGAAAGAAAAGTGCCACCACATCACGTCCCGTTTATGATCAAATGGGTTAAAAACTTCGCCGATGGCCTGGGAAAACAGCTCAAAGATACCAGACCGGAAGACGTGAAAAGGCACCTCGATTATCTCAACTCTAACCAATATCTAAAACCGTTCCAGATTAAACAGGCAAATGAATCGCTTCTGATACTTTTCAACGAAATATTGCCGCGCGAATGGGCAAAACACTGGCCACCCGGAACAAAAACAGAACAACCAAAGCTGATCAGACACGAAGACCAGCGAAATGATTCCGGGCAGTTCGAACAAATGCGCTTTGAACTGCTCGAACGGCTTAAAAACGCCATTCGAACCATGCATTACTCGGTTCGCACTGAAAAAGCCTACCTCGACTGGGTCAGCAGATTCATGTATTACCATAAGACCGCAGACCAGAAACAACTCAACGCTCACAAAATCTCGGAATTCCTTGAATTCCTTGCACTTGAACGCCATGTCGCCGCCAGCACCCAGAACCAGGCCCTCAACGCCCTCGCTTTTTTCTTCAACAATGTCCTGGGAATCGATATTTCCGGTCAGCTTGGTTTTGCCAGAGCTAAAAGACCGCAACGAATCCCGACTGTCCTGACCAGAGAAGAAGTCAAAACCCTGCTTGGCCGCCTCGACGGAATTTACGCACTGCTAGCCGGTATTACCTACGGAACCGGGATGCGCCTCATGGAATGCCTGCGCCTGCGGGTCAAAGATATCGATTTTTCCGGTAATTCAATTGTAGTTCGCGAAGGCAAAGGCGCAAAAGACCGCATCGTCCCGCTGCCGGCAAAATACAAAAAAGCGCTGCTGGAACAGCTCGAAGTCACCAGAAAACTCCACCAGCAGGACCTCGAAAATGGCCTCGGCGAAACCTCGCTGCCCGATGCACTCGATCGCAAATACCCTTCGGCCGGCAAAGAATGGCCCTGGCAATATGCTTTTCCCTCTGACCGCCTGTCGGTCGACCCGCGCTCAAACAAGGTGCGCCGCCACCATATTCACGAAAATTCTTTCCAGAAAGCCGTGAAAAAAGCGGTTCAGGAAGCCGGCCTGCCTTCCGGAGTCAGCGTTCATACCCTCCGCCATTCCTTTGCAACCCACCTGCTCGAAGCTGGTTACGACATCAGAACCGTTCAGGAGCTGCTCGGGCATTCTGACGTCTCTACAACCATGATCTATACCCACGTTCTCAACCGCCCGGGAGTTAAAGTCAGAAGCCCTGCCGACGATTTATAACCTCGACTTAAAAACGCTTCCGTATAGCTCAATTACTCCGGGAAATGGCCGGCGCGGCCTGGGCGTCAATCTGCACTGGCGAAGATGCTTTTGTGCCGCTATCGTGACGCTGTAGCAGCAGAACCCCGGCCATGATTGCCGCGCTGCCGCAGAGCTGTAGATTGCTGAAACGTTCATCTAGAATGAAATAGGCAATTATTGCTGTAAAAACCGGCTCAAGAGTCACTATGAGATTGACGATGCTGAAGGGCAGATAAGACAGGCTCATATTGCAGAGACCAACCCCGAGAACCGTCGGGCCGGCGGCAAGCAGAAAAAGCCATCCCCAACCACTGAAGGCCCTGCCCAGCCAGAAGATGTCGAGCGGCCTCACTGCCGAGCCGGGTATCAGACCACCGGGAACCAGATTGAACAACAACAGAAAAACTGAAGCAAAGGCGAAACTGTAAAGAACCGCAACCCAGGCATTAATGCCGCGCCGGGCGATAGAACTGCCGACCATTCCGTAAATCGCATAACTCAACCCGGAAAAAGCCCCGGTAAAAATTCCCAGCATATTGGTGTTCCAGGTGCTCGCATCGGTGCCACCAGAAACCATTACGCAACCGGCCATGCAGAAAACAACCGCGAAAACTCTGGCAACGCTGAACTTTTCCTTTAAAAACCGCCAGCCGATCAGAGCACTGAAACCGGTTGAGCAATAAACCAGCACCGTTGCAACCGCCGCCCCGTTCATTGCCACCGAAATGGTCCAGAATGCATTGAAAATCGACAGAAGCAGCCCGTAAAAGAACAGATAACGAAACTCCCGGCGCGAAACCCTCAACAGATCAGGGCGAAACCACGCAAGAACCGGCAGAAGCGTCGCCACCGAAAAAACGTCGCGCCAGAACGCGAGAACCAGCGCCGGAACCCCATAGGTCAGAGTGAGATGCCTGATGATGATAGCCGTCAGCGACAGCACTGCCGCGCTTCCCAGCGCCATCAGATACCCATTGAACTTTTCGCCGCCGCCTGTTTGCTTTTGCATGCGCCGATTCTAGCTGAAATCGCGTCAGAATGACAGCTTTTTCAGCGACAGCAGAAGTTTACCGCCAAATTGGTTAACAATTCCTGAATCCCTGCCGATATGCGCCATGAAAGAATTATTACCGGAGGTATTTCATGAAGAACCTGCTTAAAGGCCTGCGCCCCATAATTCCGCTCGGAATGATGGTCGCCCTCGCCGGAGTCTTTACATTTTCGGTCAGCGCCGATTCAACCATTACCATTCCGGTACCCCAGGAAATCCGCGATAAACAGGTTACCCTGTCTTTGAGAATCCCGCCCAACACCGAACCTCTGACCCGTGACCAGTCACGCCCAAAGCTCAACTCAAAAAAGAGCATGATCGTCTGGAACTCAAACCCCTCACCAAAGCTCGCCGATAACGACGAAGCCCATACGATTTTCAATACCTTCCTGCAGAAAGGCTGGGTCAAAACCCAGACCTCCCGCGGCATCGTGCGCATGCGCCCCATGGACAAATACTACGCCATCCGCCTCGTGCAGCACATCAGCGAAAGCGTCATCGAAATCGCCCAGGCGCCGAACTTTGGCCAGATCGTTAAAAAATGCAACCTCACCACCTCAGACATCGAAGACCTGCGCCGCCTGATCAAACGCTTCGAAAAAGACCTGATCGTGTTCGGTACAAACACCAAAAAAGTCGACAAAGACCTGCTGATGCTGCAGGAAAGATTTAAAACCTCCCGCCAGGGCATCCTCAAAGTCCTGCGCGTGGAAGGGGCCGACGACGGCGCCACAGTTATCCACCTCAGCGTCGACTGACCCGGCCTGCTGCCCGGCGATCGCTTAAACGACCGTCGAGCGGTGCACAAATCGTTACAAGCCCGCGGTTCCTGAAATTCAGGGACCGCGGATTCATTTATGGTAAATTTTTCCGTACAGGGGCTGACGACAGAGAAAAAAAACCTTATAATCTTAAGACGAACAAAATATCAGCCCGGAGGAAACAGATGTACGGAACTGATTTGCGCAGGTTGATCTGTCTGGTTCTGGCCTTACTGGTCGCTGTTGCTTCGCATGCAGCAAGCTTCGAAAAGACCTTTGTCGATGGCCTGAACCGTGTTGCACGTGATATTCACGGTGCCGCCCGCGCTGCCGGTGCCGGCGAAAAAGACGCTGCCGTTGCAGCTCTCGCCCGCGAATCAGCCAGCGTCGACTCATACAAAAAACTTGTTGCCGGCATCGAAAATGCGGCTGAAATCGACAAGGCCACTGAACAACTCCGCCTTTATGGCTACCGCCTTTCATCAAAAGCCGAAAAACAGGCCTTCGAACAGGGGCTGCTGATACTCGAAACCAGAGTCAAATATCTTGCCCAGACCGAGAATCCGCAGTTGCTCAGCAAAATCGCGCCGCTGCAGGCCGTCAAAAAAGAAGTTGCCGCCAACCTCGCACGGCTTGATGACAAAGATTTTGTTGACCGCGCTACCATGCTGGCGACCCGCGCCCGCACCGCTGCCCCGGCTAAAAGAACTGCTGCCGGCCTTCTCGGGGCCCACGTTGCCAACGGCAATACCTCTTTTTCCGTTTATTCGCCCGATGCCACCGAAGTAAAGCTGCACCTGTTCAAAACCGCCACCGATAAAAAGGGCACTGCCGTGCCGATGCAGAAAGGCACCGATGGAATCTGGCGCCACTCATTCAAAGGCGAGCTCTACGGCACATATTACGGCTACACTGCCGATGGCCCGAAAAACCCGGGCTTTCTGTTCGACCCCGACCGGCTGCTTTCCGACCCCTATGCCTTCGCCAATGTCGATCATGACGGCAAGAGCATCGTCGCTGATCGCGGCTTTACCTGGACCGTGCCCAAATTCAAGCGCCCGGCCTCTAAAGATGTCATTATTTACGAAATGCACGTTAAAGACTTTACTGCCCACAAAAGCTCCGGCGTGACCGGCCAGCACAAGGGCAAATACCTTGGCATGCTGCAGGGAAAAAACAGCGGCAAGGTTCTCGGCCATCTCAAAGAACTCGGCGTTAACGCCATTCAGCTGATGCCGATTCACGAATTCGACAACAACTTCGCCGGAGTCGTGAACCACTGGGGCTACATGACCAGCCACTTTTTCGCTCCCGAATGTTCTTACGCCTCTGGCAAAAATGGCGATGCGGTAAAAGAATTCAAGGCCCTCGTCGATGGTTTGCACCGCGAAGGCTTTGCCGTAATTCTCGACGTGGTTTTCAACCATACCGCCGAAGGCAACCATGAAGGCCTGCCCCTGAACTTCAAGGGTCTCGATAACCGCGGCTACTACCGCCTCATGGAAGACAACCCGAAATACTACTGGAACGGCACCGGCTGCGGCAACGAAATGCGCACCGAAAACCCGATGACCTCAAAAATGATCATTGATTCACTCAAATACTGGGTGAACGAATACAAGGTCGATGGTTTCAGATTCGATCTCGGCACCATTATCGACAAGAAAACCATGCAGCGCGTCATCGACGAACTGCCTCAAGACATAATTCTCACCTCTGAACCCTGGGCCGCTGACTGGAAACGTAACCAGTGGGGCAAGAGCGACTTCAGAAATACCCGCCTGTCGAAGTGGAACGACGATTTCCGCGAAAAGATCAGAGCCCTGGTTAACGGCCATGTCGAACGCAACGACGTAATGACCGTGCTTGCCGGCTCATGCTTCTGGTGGGCTGCCAAACCCTCTGAAAGCCTGAACTATCTCGAAGCCCACGATGGTTATACGCTTAATGACCTTTTCCATGGCGACAAGAAAAAGACCCGCCTCGCTGCCATCGCTCTGCTGACCGCTCAGGGCATTCCGATGATCCACGCCGGCCAGGAATTCAACCGCAGCAAGGGCGGCAATCACAATTCCTATGACCAGGATAACGATGTGAACTACATCGACTGGACCGTAAAAGAAAAGAACCGCGACATTTTCGACCTCTATAAAGGCCTGATCGCGCTGCGCAAAAAATATGAAAATTTCCGCCAGCCGGTTGCCCTCAATAATCAGCACCTCGACTGGATTCTGCCCGCCAATCAGAACGGCGTTGGCATGTTCCTGAAAGGTAAAGATAACTTTGTCGTGCTGCTCAACGGCGATGCGAACAACTGGGTTAACTTCAAGCTGCCGGCCGGCGGCGCCTGGCAGGTTCTCTGCGACGGCGAAAAGATCAGCGAAACCGGCCTCTACACTGCAGAAGGCGACTACAACGTGCCGCCCACCACCGGTGTAATCCTTAAAAAATGATCTGTTGATGAACGCCCCATCGCATTCTCTGCGGTGGGGCTTTTTCTTGTCCGGAAAGCTTCTTCTATCTGTAAATGGGCCGACAAAGAAAGTTGGCTGTTTCGGTCCTGAGATGCCGCGCTATTTTGCGGCTGTTTAAAAGGCTGTTTTAAACAGGTTCACGGTTGCGCAAGCTCGTAAAAACATTATAATACTTCTATATTTCCATAGCGGCAGGAGGATTTTAAATGAAATTTTCACATAAGCTGGGTCTGGTAATGGCGTTTTGTCTTGCAACCACCGGTCTTTTTGCAGCAGAAAGCATGGGCAGATACGAAGGTATTCGCGCTGGCGCACCGGCCGGCGAAGCCGTTACTTTCTTTGATACCTGCGCCTGGACATACACAGAACCCGGAAAAATGGATATTCAGATTACCTTCGGCAAAAACGATCCTTCAGAAGTCAAGAAGGGTGGCCCTGATGTCTACCAGTTCGCGATCAACCTCAGTCGCGCCGACTACGAGAAAATATTCGAAGCTGCCGCTCCAGTTAAAGATATGGTAATAGATGACCAGCTCTGGAGCCGGAAAATTACCACCGAAATCACTGGCAGCCGGCGGCTGGTGAATATTGTGTTTACCAATGCCATCGACAAGGAAATCACCAGTGTCTTTAAGCGCGGTACCCTCGAAATCATCCTTGAAAAAGGCGAAATTGTTTCGATGAAAATGATGAAAGAGAAGAAGCGTTTTCTCAATATGGGCGGTTTCAGCACCAGTTTTATCGGTGAAGTTAAGGGAATGAAGCGTGTCAAAAAGGGTCTGGCCCTTCTTGATGAAGGTGAAATGGGCCGACTTGTCAAAGCTGAAAATATCGACAAAGCCCTGGCCAAAAAGAATACCAAGGGCTTCCAGGAAGCCGTGCAGCTCGAAAAATAAGCATTGGCCGTAATTGGATTTAACTCAGGGGGCTGTTTCAGCGAAAAATGAAACAGCCCCTGACTATTTTGCATGAGTCGGCAAGGTCGAACTTTGGCTGCACAACTGAAAATGCCGTTTTCAAACAGCTGAAACGCTTTCAATCCGGTTCATTTTTGCAGAAACCAATATTGCAGGAAAAAGCTGCTGACATTTTCTGATTTCTGATTATAATCTTAAGTGTGGCACTTAAAAAACTTAAGTTTGTTTGAGGAGCAAGGGTAAGCAAATGAAAATGTCGACAAAGGGCCGGTATGGGCTGCGCATAATGCTTGAACTGGCCCTTAATTACGGCCAGAAGGCGGTGATTGCCGATACAATTGCCCAGAACCAGCAGATTTCGGCGAATTACATTCACCTGCTGGTTAAGACTCTCAGGGATGCCGGGCTGATAAACGCTGCGCGCGGCCCGAACGGTGGCTATTTGCTGGCGCGGTCGCCGGCGGATATAAATGTTCTGCAGATTGTCGTTGCCCTCGAAGGAAAAATCAGGGTGGTCGACTGCGCCGCCGGCGGTGAAGGCTGTATTCGCACGCCTGAATGCGTTGTCCGCGAGGTCTGGGAAAAACTGAACCGGTCGGTAGAGGATACTCTGAAAGAAATCACCCTCGAGCAACTGGTGCTGAGACACGGGCAGGCGCTCCGGGCGCAGCATGACTACCAGATTTAAAGGAGAAAACAGATGCTTTTTGAAGATAATAGCCTGAGTATTGGTAACACCCCGCTGGTGCGCATTAACAACATCACCCGCGGGTTTCCGGCAACGGTTCTCGCCAAGATCGAGGGTCGCAACCCGGCCTATTCGGTGAAATGCCGAATTGCCGCCTCGATGATCTGGGATGCCGAAAAAAAAGGCATTCTGACCCCCGGCAGCCGCGAAGTGACGATTGTCGAACCAACCAGCGGTAATACCGGCATCGGCCTCGCTTTTGTCTGCGCCGCCAGAGGTTACCCGCTGGTTTTGACAATGCCAGACACGATGTCGATCGAGCGTCGCCGCATGCTCGCAGCATTCGGTGCCCAGCTGGTTCTTACCGAAGGTGCCAAGGGCATGAAGGGTGCAATCGAAGAGGCTGAGCGCCTCGTGGCCACCGACCCGAAAAAATTCTTCAGCCCGCAGCAGTTCAAAAACCCGGCCAATCCCGAGATTCATTATAAAACCACCGGCCCCGAAATCTTCAACGATACGCAGGGCAAAATCGATATCTTCGTGGCCGGTGTCGGCACCGGCGGCACCATCAGTGGTGTCAGCCGCTACCTCAAGCAGGGAAAAGGCCTGCCGCTGCATTCAGTGGCCGTCGAGCCGACTGCTTCTCCGGTGCTTACTGCCATTCGCGCCGACGAAACTCCAAAACCCGGTCCGCATAAGATTCAGGGCATCGGCGCCGGCTTCAAGCCCGAAACTCTCGACCTTAGCCTGGTCGACGAAATCGCCCAGGTTACAAACGAAGAAGCGATCGAATTTGCCCGCCGCCTGCATCGCGAAGAAGGCATTACCTGCGGCATTTCGTGTGGCGCCGCGATGGCAGTGGCAGCCCGGTTGGCGCAGAAACCCGAAAATGCCGGCAAAACCATCGTCACCATTTTCCCCGATTCGGGGGAACGCTATATCAGCACGGTTCTTTTCGAAGGCATCTGATAAGGTCTTCTTGCGCGCAGCATTTATGTGAGGCACTAATTTTATGAGCGCTGATTTGAAGTCTTCGGGCGATCGCTGGTGGGTTTATGCCGGCGCTCTCGCCCTGGTTTTTCATATCTGGCTTGCAGTTTCCTTTTCACGGCTGACTTCAGTGCTCATTTCTGAAAAGGCGGAACTTTTTCTCGCCTCACTGGCTTCAAGTACAGAACAGACCCTGCAGGCCAGTCATTATCTTGAAGATGGTATTGTCGCCAGCCTGCGCCAGATTGCCGACCAGATTGCCTCCGCTCCTGCCGGGCTCGTCAGCAGCGAATGGCTTGAAGCCCTTCGCCAGAAACATGACCTGAAGGCTATCAGCATTTATGACCGCTTCGGCAAGGTCAGGGTTGCCCATGCCCCGGCTCTTGTCGGCTCAGACCTGCCTCCTGATTACGGCTGCCACGATATTATCGAAGGCAGCAAAACCGAGCATGTGTTTGGCTTCAGTTCGGGAGTTTTTTGCGAAACCGACGCTTTTGGCATTGCCAGAAAAATGCCTGATGGCGGGGCCTTGCGCCTGCTGACCGGAGTTGATTTTGTGCTTGGTTTTGAAAAGAATGTCGGGCTGGTACCTCTTATCAAGAGATTCCGCGAATACCCGGGAGTTGCCCGTCTCGATCTGGTCGATGAAAACGGCAGATCGCTGCTCGGCGATGCCGCAGCCGGCAATGCAACCGCCGGGCTGGTCACCAGCCGGGAGTTTCTGCTGCGCGGCGTGCCACTCGGGCGTTTCGAAGTTTCGCTGAGTGACCCGGCAGTCGAGAATCTGCGCGATACTGGCTTTATAGCCATCATTGCCTCATGCTTCTTTTCTCTGTCCGGGCTGAAGCTTCTACAGGGCCGTATGAAAAGGCAGTCTGAACTGCTTGAAGAAAAGCGCAACGCCGAAGATACCCGTCGTCGTATCGAGGGCTTCGGGCGCGTTGTGGCAGCAGTTGCGCATGAGGTTCGCAACCCTCTGAACGCCATGAATCTGACAGTCAGTGCGATGCGGGCTGATTTTGCCGAGGGCTGCCAGAAAGAGAAGCTTGAAAAAAGATTTGAACTGCTCGAACAGACCATTCGTCAGTCTGATCAGATGATTCGTGACCTGATGCAGGCCGGCAGGCCGATAGTCGTTCATAAGCAGGCGGTTCCGGTTAAAAGCTGGCTGCAGGCGATTACCGACGCTTTTCAGATGCACACCGGGAATGCCAGGATTGAAATTGCCGCAGATGAATCGGCAAGCCTGATGCTCGATCCCGACCAGATGCGGCAGGTGGTCTGGAACCTGATGCTGAACGCAGTTCAGGCCGGTGCCACTAAAATCGGACTTTCTGCGAAAACAGATGTTTCCGGGGGGTATCTGACGGTCAGTAACAACGGGCCGCAGATTGCCGAAGAAACTCTCGCCGGGCTGTTTGTTCCAGGAAATACCACCAGAGCCGATGGATTTGGCCTCGGGCTTTATAATTGTCAGAGAATCTGCATCGCCCATGGTGGTAGAATTATTGTGAATTCAGCCGTTGCTGAAACCGCGTTTGAGATTTTTCTTCCCCTGGAGTCAGAATCGTGAGCAGAAGGCTTTCTATTCTTGTTGTCGATGATGATGCCAGGCAGGCACAGCTTCTGGCCGAAGCCGTTGGCCGCATGGGGCACCGGACACAGGTGAGCATCAACCCTGAAGATGCTCTCGAACTGCTGAAAAAAGAAGTTTTTCATCTGGTAATAACCGACATGCGCATGCCGGGCATCGACGGTCTGAGTTTTCTCAGGCAGATAAAAGCTCTCGATGCCGATACCGAAGTAATTCTCGTGACTGCCTATGCGTCGGTTGGTTCTGCGGTTGAAGCAATCAAAATCGGCGCCGTCGATTATTTTGAAAAACCGGTCAATCTGGCCTGGCTTGAAGCAAAAATCAGAGCAATTGCCGAAAAAGTTGTGCTGCGCGCCGAAAATCGTCAGCTGAAGGCAGAACTGGCGCGGGTCGTTCCCGGCCCTGAGGTTATTGGCAGAAATCAGGCGTTTAAAACTGTTATAGACCTTCTTGACCGGGTTGCCCCCAGTGATGCGTCAGTTCTTTTTCTTGGCGAATCCGGAACCGGCAAGGAAGTGCTGGCACGCCTGCTGCACGCCAAAAGCCAGAGAGCCCGCGGTGCCTTTATTGCGGTAAACTGCGGAGCAATCCCCGAAAACCTTCTCGAAAGCGAATTTTTTGGCCATGTCCAGGGCGCTTTCACAGGTGCAGATGCAGCCAGAAAAGGTCGTATCGAAGACGCAGACGGTGGCACTCTCTTTCTCGACGAAATCGCCGAGCTGCCGTTAAACCTGCAGCCGAAGCTGCTGCGCGTCATTCAGTCGGGGGAATTCAGCCGGGTTGGCGCCAATAAACTGCAGAAGGCCGATATCCGCTGGGTCGCGGCTACCAATCGCGACCTGCAGGAAATGGTGCGAAAAGGTACTTTTCGCGAGGATCTTTATTACCGCCTGGCGGTAATTCCGGTTCAGCTGCCGCCTTTGCGCGCCAGAGCTTCAGATATTCCGCTGTTCGTCAATGCGAAGCTGCAGCGCCTGGCAGAAAAGTATCGCCTGCCTGCAAAACAGTTTTCTGCTGCCGCCATGCGCGCCCTGCAGGCTTACTCATGGCCAGGGAATGTCAGAGAGCTTGAAAACCTTGTCGAACGCCTGTTTCTGATAACTGCCGAGCCTGAAATCGCTGCTGATGAGTTGCCAGCTGAATTCGACAATTTTGTCGAGGCTATTGATAAGCCGGCTTCGGGTTCTCTTCAGGAAAAAATCGATACTCTTGAAAAAAACTGTATAAGTCAGGCATTGCGTGAAACCGGCGGCAATCAGTCTGAAGCCGCGCGCCAGCTGGGGATAAATGAGAGAACCCTGCGTTATAAAATGAAGCGGCTGGGCATTCCTTCGGCCAGTTTTTCCGGCTGATTTTGACCTGGCATCAATTTTGCTCTACAAAGGTATGAGATTGGCCAATCTTACTGTGAAACGAAATCTGGAGGCATTGTGACTAAAAAGATCTTATTAACTGCAGTTCTGATTGTTCTTCAGGCAGCTCTGATTACGTCTGAAGGCAGGGCACAGGCTGGTGACCCATTTGCAGATCTCAAACCGGTTACTCAGGAAGTAGCAAGTCTAAGCATCGATAACACTGGTGGCAAAGGCAGCTACTTTTTTAAAAATGAGATTTTGTCACAGTTTTCGTTTGATTCAGGCGCCGAAACTGGTCAGCGCCCTTATCACCGGCATTCTTACGGTTTCGAAATTCTGAAAAAGTTTGCGAATGAGGTCTCGACCACGAGCAGCTTCAATCTGCAGACCCGCCTGGTTTTCAGGAAGAACTTCACTCCGGTCATCAACGACATGGAAGGCGAGATGAGAAATCAGGTCTTTTTCGAATATCACAACTTTTATGTCGATCTCTACAATGCCCTTGATACATGGATGCCTGCCGAACAGCGGGCCCGTAATCTCGGCCGTTTCAATTTCCGCTTCGGGCGCTTCTATCTGCCCTTCGGCCTTAACCTGCAGACCGACACGCACGCCACCATTCTGCAGCTGTCGAATGATCGCAACTTTGGCTTCGAGCGCGACTGGTATGCTGGTTTCTGGGGCTCTGTGAACCGCAATTTGAACTATGACCTCTATTATATGCTCGGTTCGGGCTACGATCTTATCGATAAGGGCCAGAAAGGGCTTGTCGGTGCCAGATTGAGCCTCGCCAACCGCTATCTCTACGATCATGGGCTTGAAGGCGGGCTGTCACTGATTGCCGGCGAACGCATTTCGAAACACTCGGTGATGCGCAGCCACAACGTCATGATGCAGGCCGACCGTGGCAAACTCGTCGACACCCAGCGAATTGGTCTTGACGGGCGCTATGGCTTCGCGGTCCCGGGTGGCCGTCTGTCGCTGACGAGCGAATTGAGCGGCGGCCGTGATGAAACTGATGATGTTTTTACCCAGCTTTACCAGGTCGATTTTCTGCGCCGCGACCGGCGCTTTGGCTGGGCAACCCAGTATCGACGTTTCTGGCAGGAAATCGGCCACCATGAAACCGATGAGTCGCTGATCGGTGAACTGACCTGGTATATGAAAAACGACATCGGCAGCGCCAACCTTGAATGGGTGAAGCTGAACGTCGAACAGAAACTGGCCGTTCAGGGTGGTGGCGCCAAAGACACCATCACCAGCCTGCAATACTACCGCTACTGGTAAGCGGCGCGCCCAACTGGTTCAGCAACGGGACTGATATGCCGGTCTGTCGAACCGGTTGATTCAATGCGGTTATGAATGAACTGCTGATAACAGCTTGAAAAGCTTTGTAGCGGCCAAAAACAAGGAGTCTGATATGAAATACATGTTTCTGATAATAATACTGGCCAGCCTGGTTGTGCCGGTGACAGTCTGGGGCGCGATCGGCTGCACGCTCAACAATCCGGCGCAGGATTTGAAATTTCTTTATCCAGAAGTTACCTCATTCAAAGAGGAGGTGCGCGAGTTCAGGCAGTTCCCTGAAGGGCAGAAACTCTACGATGAACTCAAACTGCGCCTTGGCAGCGACCTGGACCCGGTCTACGAGGCTTTCGATACGCCTTATACCGTTTACACGGTATTCAAGGGCAGTGATCTGATCGGCATCGTGCATGGTGTTAACGTGCCGGGGCGGGGTGGGGTGATTCAGGTTTTTCTCGCCACCGACCCGAAAAGCGGCGAAATTGTGAATTTCTTCTTTCAGCGTCTCGAAAGCCCCGAAGCAAAGGCGCTCAAGAACAAGGATTTCCGTCGCCGCTTCAATGGCCTGACCCTGGCCGATTTCTACAAACATGATTACTTTGCCGCGACCGAGCCCGAAAACAAGGGCGACCGGGTGCGCGAAATTCTCGCCAGTGCCGGTGAAGGTCGCCAGGGCCCTGATTTTGCCTCTTCGCTGCGCGGGGTTCGCAAGAATCTGATTCTTCTCGACATGTTCATTTATAACCGGCGGTTTGAACCGTTCTTTCAGAGAACCGCCGAACTGCTCAAAAACAAAGGAAAACAGCCATGAAAAAGATTTTATTCATTTCGCTTCTTCTCATAGCCGGAATCGGCTTCTGGTTGATGCAGTCCGCTAAGACTCCGAGTCATTTTGGTGCAGCTTTTGCGGCAGAAACGCCACTCGTCAGCATGCAGCAGGCGTACGGTGAAACCGATAAATTCATGAACGCGCCGGTGGTAATGCAGGGCAAAATCACCAGGCAGTGCCCAAGCTCTGGCTGCTGGTTCTATCTCGATGATGCCTCAGGCAAACAGGTTAAAATCGAGCTCGGCCACATGGGAATCAAGTTTCCGCAGTGGGTCGGGCGCAGCGCCAAAGTCGAAGGCCGGCTGCTGCAGACCAAAGACGGCCTCGAACTGGTCGGCACCGGCGCCGAATTCTTCTGACCGGTAATAGGCTCTGTTGCAGGGCCTTGTCAGATTTGTTCTATATCTATTGCTTAATTTCCGATGGGCCATTGTCACAAGAGAATTGTATAGTTCTCCGTCATTCCCGCGGAGGCGGGAATCTCTTTGATAAGGGCTTATATCCACTCTTTATCCCGTGCGGGGACGCACGGGGATGACGTAATGGTAATTATTGAATCCATGTGTGACATGGACTGGATCATGCGGAGATCGCTTTGTAACACCACTTTTTCAGGAGACATCTATGCGCTTCATAGCATTTGCGTTTAAAAATTTATTCAGGCGCCCGGTGAGAACCGGGTTGACAGTTCTGGCGATCGCGCTGGCAGTAGCGGTGGCGGTCAGTCTGATCGGTTTCAACATCGGTTATCGCCGCTCGATCGATGTCAGCATCGACAAACTCGGCTTTCAGGTGATGATCATGGCGAAAGGCTGCCCCTATGAAGCGGCGACGATGATGCTCAAGGGCGGTACCGGCCTTCTCTATCTGCCCGACAGCACCTATGAAGAGGTCAGGAAAGACCCCGACATCTCGGCGATTACCCCGATTTTCGTCGGCGTAGCCGAAAAAGAAGCTTCGGGGATCAGCGACGAATCGGGTTCTTCGTTTGCGATAATTTCGGGTATCGAGACCGCCAGTTTCCGCGATATGAAACCCTGGCTGACGATCTCACAGTCGGCTGGTCATCAAGGTGGCCGCTGGTTCAGCGACGATTCGACCGGCGAAGTCGTGCTCGGCTTTGAAGTGGCTGAATACGAGCAGCGCAAGGTTGGCGACTCCTATTTTGTCACGATTACCCCGAATGGCCAGGTTGAACCGGTGATGACCGAGCTGAAGGTCGTCGGCATTCTCGAACGCACCGGCACCCAGGACGACGGCACCGTATTCATGCCGATCAAAGAAGCCCGCCGCCTTTTCAATCGCCCGACCGAACTGACGATCGTCGGTTTCAAACTGAAAAACTTCTCTGGCCTGGCTCTGCGCCAGTTCGAACAGCGCTGGGCAAAACTGCCCGAAGTGCAGGTCGTCGGGCTGCAGCAGGTTAAAACTACCCTCGTCAGCCTGGTAGAAACCGCCCAGACAATGATCGCTTCGGTCGCGGTCGTCGCCATCATCGTTGCGGTAATCGGCGTCATCAACTCGATTCTGATGAGTGTTTTCGAACGCACCGGCGAAATCGGCATCATGAAGGCGATCGGTGCGACCCGCAGCGATATTTTTCAGATCATCTGGCTGGAAACAATGGCAATCTGCCTGAGCGGCGGGCTGGCCGGGGTGCTGCTGGCGTTGTCCGGCACCAGTCTCGTAGAAAAGGCCATTCAATCTCTGATTGACTTTGGCACCAAAGGCACGATGGTTGCAATCACGCCGCAGGTGATGCTGGCGGCCCTGGTCGGTTCAGCGGTTATCGGCTGTTTTGCCGGTCTTTACCCGGCCTGGCGCGCGGCTTCGATGCGCCCGGTAGAAGCGATTCGCGAAGGCGAGTAATCAAGGAGCTCAATCATGAATACTGAAAATAACAATGGCCTGCTGATCAAGGCCAGAGGCCTTAAAAAACACTATCGCCGCGGTATCGAGACCATCAAGGCGCTCGACGGGGTCGATCTCGAAATCAGGGCCGGAGAAATGGTTTCGATTCTCGGGCCTTCCGGCTCTGGCAAAACAACTCTGATAAATCTGCTTTCCTGCCTCGACGCGCCCGATGGCGGTGAACTCGAAGTCGGCGGCCGCCAGGTGGCCGGCCTTTCTGAAGAAGAACTCGTCGGGATCAGGCAGGGCGTGCTCGGCTACGTGTTCCAGAAATTCCATCTGCTGCCGACTCTGACGGTGGCAGAGAACGTCGAACTGCCGCTGATGTTTCTGCAGCGCCCGGTCGATCGCGAAAAAACGCTCGCAGTGCTCAGGCTCGTCGATCTCGAAAACCGCGCCGGCCATCTTCCCCGTGAGTTGAGTGGCGGCCAGATGCAGCGAGTGGCGATTGCCAGGGCTCTGATTGCCGATACGAAGGTATTGATCGCCGATGAACCGACCGGGAACCTTGACAAGGCCAATGGCGAGGCGGTGTTTGCTTTGTTTCGCCAGCTGGTTGCCGAAAAAAATCTGGCGATTGTCGTGACCACCCACAATTTGGCGCTTGGGGCTCTCGCTGACCGTATTATCACCCTTGAAGACGGTCGCATTCTCGAAGAAAAAATCAACCCGCGGGTGTAAAAAGTTGTTTCCTTTGCCGATAGGTCGCCGTAGTATCTGTAGAGGAGAGAGCCAAAATGAAATTACGGCACAACAATCGCGGTTTTCTGGCAATTGTTATTGTTTTTCTGCTGATTCTCGGCGGCGTCGGGCTTTATTTCGGGTATAGGTGGCATACGCAGCGAAATTTCATCAACCTTTACGACGGCAGTATGACCCGGCAGCTCGATATGCCACCATTTGCCGAGAGGGTTTCCGACGCTGAGCGCGAACTGATCGGCGAATGTGTTATTTCTATCGGCACCAGCCATGAGCAGACCAGCGACTTTTACAAGAGCATCTGCGATCGCTATGGCTACCTGTTCACCTCTACTGACAAAGGTCTGAAGATCGAAGTCAGAAAGAATTACAGCATTGCCGGCGAATACAAGGGCGACAAGCTCAGCCTGAGCTGGACCCCGGTTCTGCCTGAAAAGCTCAAAAAGCAGGCCCAGGAAAAATTCGCCGCCGAAATCGCCAAAAAGGCCGCCGAAAAACAGACCGACTGACAAAATCAGCTGTAAACCTCTTTAAATAGGCATTATACAAAAGCTTGTTGAAAAGTTGAATAGCAGGCGATGAGAGAAGACGGGATTACTTTTTCGGAAGCTTGTGAGCGAAGCGAATCGCTGAAGAAAAAGTAACCCGTCTGATAGGCAGCGCCGCCGCATCGGTGAGAATTATTCAAGATGCTATTGTATATTTTACAGAATTGATAGTTGAAGCAGGCGGTCAGCCGCCGGCTGAGGTATAAGCCCTGATGGTTCTTCGCCAGAGTAAAGTTGTGGCGAAGGTGGCCGTCAGGGCTATTATCATTCCGGTCATTATCTGGCCGGCGCTGGCAGTGCCAAGAAGTGCCGCTGCCGGCACCGAAGCGATGTAGGCGACCGGCAGAAAACTGAAAAACATGAATCTGAGACGCGACGGGTAGACGTCGACCGGGTAGCGGCAGAGTGAGAACATTGACCACATCAGCTGCGCCATGTTATCGAGTCGTTCGAGAAACACCGCAAGGCACATCAGCAACAGAAACAGGCAGTAAATCAGCAGCATTGACGCAAGTATTGACACCAGAAAAAGGGCGACAGACTGCAGCGTCAGTTGAATTACGCCTTTTAAAGCCAGCCAGCCGAGCAGAACCAGGGCTGTAGAAATACTGCCGAGCTCTTCGAACGAGATGCGCCGAAAAGACAGAATCAGCTGGGCATTAACCGGCTTGGTCAGCAGCAGGTCAAGGTTGCCTGAGTTGACCATGTCGCCCATCGCTACCAGGTTCGGGTAGAGAAAAATGAACTGCAGCGCGAAAACAAGCATGAACACGCCATATAACACCAGCATCTGATCTGAATTCCAGCCAGCGATGCTCTGCGCGGCGGTAAAAAACACCATATACTGCAGAAAGCCGAAAATGAAGTCGAAAAAGTTGGCAACAATCGAAAAGGCAAAGCTGCCGCGGTATTCCATTGCCTGCATCATCGAGGCTTTCCAGAGTTTGAGTATAATCGCTGCCTGTCGCATTTTAACCACCATAGGCGGCGTAGACTTTGAGGCCGCGTTTCCAGATAAAGCGCATGATCAGCGCAAACAGGAGTGACCAGAAAAGGCAGACGGCAAAACCCTGAAGAATTTGCGCCTGCGACAGCCGCCCGGTGACGATCTCGATCGGAAAGCTCAGCATGTAGCGGTATGGCAGCATTTCAGCGATGCAGCGGATATGCTGCGGAAAAGTGGCCACCGGCACGATCATGCCGCCGAGCAGCGCCCAGATGCCGCCGTTGAGAATCAGATTGAGGGTGGTCACATCTTCGAGCCAGAAGCCGACCAGCGAAATCGACCCTGAAATCAGCATTCTGACAAGGCCGCCCAGCAAAATCGCCAGAAGCGTGTAAAGCAAAAGCTGCAGGTTGAGGTGGCCGAGCTGCAGGCGGTCGCTGATTGCATAGCCGGCCAGCAGGGTGAATGGCAGCAGATAAATCAGCTGAATCAGATTGTTGGCGATGCTTTCGAGTGCATAGCCCGAAAGCGGCGGGAAAGGCTTCAGCAGTTCGCGGCTGAGCGAGCCGTCACGCACTGCCATCGGAAACCGGAAAACCAGCCGGCTGTCGGTCAGGTTGAGAATGACCGGCACCAACAGGTAATAAAGCAGGTAGTCTGCGTCTGAATACGGGTTTTCAGCGGTTTTCTGGATTGATAGCCAGGCGGCGGCCAGCACCAGCGGCAGCAGAATCAGTCTAACCGCCTGAATCAGCATCATGCCACGGTAGGTGAAGATGATTTTAAAATGTGCCCGGAGCGTGGCCAGATGAGCGTTTAAACTTTGCGAAATCCGGTTTGATATCATGATTAAGCCAGAAAAAGGTTGCTGAATGAAAAAGGCGGGGTGTGAACTATGCTGATCATGGGGTTTGTGCCGGTGTTGTCGTGGCTGTGCCCGCGCCAGCAGGCCCGGCTCCATTATCCGTGAACAGCTGCCCGATAATTTCTTCGAGGGGCGCGTCTTCGATCGTCAGATCGGCAATCTGTCCGGTGTTATACAGACAGGCGGCCAGTTCACCGACGACCTCGCGGCGCACGAGAAAGCGGTACAGTTGTTCTTCCTGGTGGATCAGACGACAGCCGTCGCGCACCTGACAAGGAAATTCACCGTTGTTGATGATTACGGTCATGATTTTTTCGGGGCGCATGCGGTCGGTCAGGTCACGCAGCCGCCCGTCAAAGATCTTGCGGCCGTGATTGATGACGATCACCCGTTGCGCTAGAGCTGCCACGTCATCCATGTAGTGTGAGGTCAGTAGAATTGTCGGTTTGAAGCGGCGGTGGTAATCGAGCAGAAAACTGCGGATCTTTTTCTGCATCAGAATATCTAGGCCGATGGTCGGTTCATCGAGAAAGAGAATCGACGGCTGGTGCAGCAGCGAAACGGCAAGTTCGCAGCGCATGCGTTGCCCCAGCGATAGTTTGCGGGTCTGGGTTTCGAGGCAGTCGCTGATTTCGAGCATTTCGACAAGTTCGTCGATACGACTGCGATACTGCTCATCAGAGAGGCCGTAGATGCGGCGGTGAATCTCGAAGGTTTCGACCGGCGGCAGGTCCCACCAGAGGTTCTGTTTCTGTCCCATAACCAGTGAAATGCTTCTGAGAAAGGCGTGATCGCGGTCGAACGGGGTAAAGCCAAGCACTTCGATGCTCCCACCACTTGGAACCAGCAGCCCCGAAAGCATTTTCAGGGTTGTCGTCTTGCCAGCACCGTTTGGCCCGAGAAATCCGATGATTTCACCGCGCCCGATGCTCATTTCCAGATCGCATACGGCATCGACGGTTTTGTATACAGGCGAGAAAAAATTGCGCAGACTCGCAGCCAGCCCTTCGCTTTTCTGTCTGATGCTGAAGCTGCGGCTGAGCTGCCGGGTGACGATTGCAAATTCATTGATTGTCTGTGTCATGCAGGCATATTACTAACCCGCCGCCAATATTACAAGTTCGGGGAAAGTTGATTTTGCGTGATTTATGGAGTATTAAAGAATAATCGCATTTCGTACACATCAACAGGAGAAAAAGAATGACCAAAGGCCCCATTTCATCTTTCATTGAAAATCACTACCTTCACTTCAATTCAGCCGCACTGGTTGACGCTGCCAAGGGCTATGTGACTCATCTCAATGAAGGCGGCAAGATGATGGTCACGCTTGCCGGTGCCATGAGCACCGCCGAACTCGGCAAGTCACTCGCCGAGATGATCCGCCAGGACAAGATCGCCATTATCTCCTGCACCGGCGCCAACCTCGAAGAAGACATCATGAATCTGGTCGCTCACAACCATTATAAGCGGGTGCCGCACTATCGCGACCTGACCCCGAAAGACGAATGGGAACTGCTCGAAGGTGGTCTCAACCGCGTTACCGACACCTGCATTCCCGAAGAAGAAGCTTTCAGACGCCTGCAGAAGCACATCCACAAAATCTGGAAAGATGCTGACACTAAGGGCGAACGCTATTTCCCGCATGAATATATGTATAAAATGCTGCTCTCTGGCGTTCTTGAACAGTATTACGAAATCGACCCGAAGAACAGCTGGATGCTCGCCGCAGCCGAAAAGAACCTGCCGATCATCGTTCCCGGCTGGGAAGACTCAACCATGGGCAACATTTTCGCTTCATACTGCATCAAGGGCGAAATCAAGCCCTCGACCATGAAGTCTGGCATCGAATACATGATGTGGCTGGCCGACTGGTACATCAAGAATTCCAGCGGAAAAGGCATCGGGTTTTTCCAGATCGGCGGCGGTATCGCGGGCGATTTCCCGATCTGCGTCGTACCGATGCTGTATCAGGATATGGAAATGGATACGATTCCGTTCTGGAGCTATTTCTGCCAGATTTCCGATTCTACCACCAGCTATGGTTCTTATTCGGGCGCGGTTCCGAATGAAAAGATCACCTGGGGCAAGCTTGATATCAATACTCCGAAGTTCATCGTCGAATCAGATGCAACTATCGTTGCTCCGCTGATTTTCGCATGGATTCTCGGCTGGTAAGACTTTCTCCGTCATAAACGAACTAAAGAGAAGCAGGCATCTGGTCTGCTTCTCTTGTTTTTTCTAGAACTGCTTTTATCGCATTTCTATAAGCTCGTAGAGCGGAAAAGTGCGCGAGCGGCCCTTGATCTCGGTGCGTTCGATAAAACGCAGGCGGGCCAGCCCGCGAAGCATTCTTATCGTATTCGGGCAGACGATTATGCCGGTTTCACACGCCTTGCCGGCTTGGGCTTTTAGCCTGGCCGCAAGGTTGACCGGGTTGCCGATAACCGTGTAGTCGAGCTTGCCGCTGCGTGACCCGATTTTGCCAGAAACCGCCGGGCCCGAAGCTATGCCGGCCAGCAGTCTGAACCGGCCTTCATCTCTGAAAGCTGTGCTCAGGGCCAGAGCGGTGCGGCAGGCCGATTCGGCATGGCTGCTGTCAGTGCCGCGCTGCCTGAATACCAGCATCAACGTGTCCTCGACCATTTTATCTATATTGCCGTTATGTCTGGCGGCTATTTCAGCTGCCTGATCGATCAGGTTGCCGATCGCTTCTGTAATCGCCTCTGGTCCATGCTGTTGCCGAAAATCCTTGAAGCCGGCCATGGCGACGAAAAGCACTGCTACTTCGAGGCGCTCGCCGCCGGGCTGCAGGCTTGTGCCTGTGCCAGACTCGATTTCCTGAATGACTTCTTCAGAAACATAGCTTGCCAGGCGCTCTTTTTGCAGAAGATCGGCCGACATGCGGTTGAAAGAATCAGTCAGGGCTTCGAATTCATCACCTGAGCGATACACGACCGGTTGAGAAAAGTTGCCGGCCGCAACTCTGGCAGCGCCGGCCTGAAGCAGGTAGATCGGCTCAACGAGAGATTTTTGCAGAAAAGCGACGAGTATGCCGACCAGCGTCACAAAAAACAGCAGCGCCACCATGGTCGTCTGCAGCAGGGTGTTTCCAGCTTGATTTGCTGGTGTGGCGCATACCACCAGAATACAGCCGAGACTGTGCATATACATGGCGACATTGCTGGTTTCGCCATCGGTCCAGGCGGTTGCTGAAAGGCTCTGAGAAATTTTTTCGACGATGGGTCGCACTTTGTCGAACGGAAACCCTTTATTACAGAGAATATTCTGTGCCGGTGGCAGTTCATTCGGAAGACTCAGCGGTACAAGGCATTTTTGAACCAGATAATTGCCGTGCCGTTCTGCCTGTAAAAGCTCTGGCGTAATGCTGGTGAGCTGTTTGAGAAGGTCGAAGGTATCGAATTTTATCAGAACGATTGCCTTTGGGGCGGAGAAACTACTGTCGTCTGCAAATACCGGGAAAGTGGCATAAACCGAATTCAGTTTGTAGGCAGAAAACTTGTGCAGTTTGCCGACATGGTCAAGAACGATGCTGAAGGCGCGCGCCTTGATCTTTACCATGCCGAGAAGGCTTTCATCATTGGCTTTTGAAAAGTCTTCCGGTTCCAGAGACTTCAGAAGGGCCATCAGTCCCATCTGCTTCATTTCACTCTCAAAATCATCGAATTCAAGCCCTTCGCGCACCGTGATCATTTCTTCTCTATCGGCCTGGTGATAGAGCGCCATGCTTGCCGCATGCTGTTTAAGCCAGGCCGGCAGGAATTTGACCGCATCTTTGAAGTCTCTCCTGCCAAGCTCTTTTCTCAGACTGACCACTTTCAATTCAAGTGAGTTCAGACTGGCACTGATCTGTCTGCCCGCCTGGTCTGCCTGCAGCTGTATAAATTGCCTGATCTCAGCTTTGGCAAAATCTTCGACAAATTTCTGATGCCAGGCAGCGGCTGCGATAAAGGTTGAAAATGGCAGAATCGAGGCTGCAAAAACACTCATAAAAAGCCTTGGAGCGAGTTTCAGGCTGCTTCCGAAGCCAAAGAGATGAAGGCGAAGAAGGATGACGGTGGCAAACAGCACCATTACCAGAATTGGAATCTGCAGTCGACGCAGCACGGCTCGCATCGGATGCACAAGTGTGTCTGGCGGCGCGGTAACCTTTATAAGAGGCAGCTTTTCGATTGTTTCGTCGAGTCTGAAAGGGTAAAGGGTGCCCTGCGAAACCAGTCGCAGCAGCAGTTCAGGCGAAGGCAGTGTCAGAAGTGATATGCCCTCGTGCGGGTCAACGAAGAATTTCATGTGATTCTGACTGAGACGATAAATCGCGTGTCGGCCTTCATCGCTGGTGCTGAAACTGCGGCGAAATCCCTTGTTTGTTGCTGCGCCTGTTGCAAAGGCAATAAGCAGAGTGGCATCAATGTCGCGTTCGCGAAAAATCAGAAAATGGCCGGCCTGATTTGCTGCGGTATCTTCGGCCGGCTGAAAGAACAACAACAGGCGGTTGAGAGACGATTTGCCCGACAATACCGGCATGGCCTTGCTCCGTTTTATTCGGAGGTCGCCGGTTGAACTCAGCACTTTGCGCAGATATTCGCGGAATCGCTGAACTCTGGCAGATTCTTTGGGACTTGCGCTTTCGGGCCCTGCAAAATCAGTCAGAAAATTTTTCAACATTGTGTGCGAAATCAGCCCCAGATCTTTTTTAACCTCGGGGTCGATATGAACAGACAAGGCAGACTGGTTTTCAGACAGGCTGAATACTGCGGCTGGTCTGAAGCCTGTTTCTGCTTTGAAAATTCCGGCAAGCTCGCTGGCAGACATAAGGGCAAGCCGGCCGTTGTGCTGTCTTGAGAAATCCGCCATCTTTTTCTCAACCAGATAGCTGAAACTGAGACAATCACGGAAATCCTGAGCTTCCTGGGTCAGTTGCAGTTTAATTTCCTGAGCAATCTGGTTCTCACTCTCGCTGAGAACCAGATCGGTTATGGCTGTCAGAATGCAGACCGGCAGAATAATGAGAAAAAGCCAGATCGCGGCAAGTTTGCCGGGCCCGGCTCGCAAAGAGGCACGGCAAAGAATACGGGTGTCAGCAGTCATCGGCAATCTCCCTGTAGAAGGTTGCGCCGATCTCTGACGGTTTCTGGCAAAAGCCGATCGTTCCGCCGCTGAGCTCAAAAGTGGGCCGGTCGACGAAGATTCGACTCATGGTTCCGGATTTTGTCATGCTTTCCAGCATCTCAGCCCGCTGTATTACGTCGCCGATCAGAAAAAATTCGCGGCGCCGGCCGGCCCGGCCGGCAAACCCGAGGACCGCTTCACCCGTAGCAATGCCAATACCGGTATCAATAATAAACTTTTCCTGTCGGCGACGGGTTGCATTGAATTCGGCCAGCCGGCGTCGCATCTCGACAGCGGCCTTACAGGCTCTTACCGCATGGTTGTCATCAGGATTGCCTTCATAAAACGCAGCGATGATTGCATCGCCGACGATTTTTTCGATCGAGCCGCCATGCGCGGTAACAGCGCTTTCCATGCAGGTAAAATAGTCGTTGAGGAGGTTGACGATTTCTTCCGGCGCATTCTGTTCCGAGATGCTTGTAAAGCCCCTGATATCTGAACTCAGAATCGTCAGATTCGCCTTGCCGCGTCCTCTGTCTGAATCGGCACTTTCGAGGCTTGAAAAAAGCTTGTCAGATACAAAACGGCGCATTTTTTCACGCTGGCAGAGACCTGTCGACATCTGGTTGAAACTGCCGGCCAGTTCTCCCAACTCGTCGTGGCCCGCGATCTCAGCCCTGATATCCAGTTTGCCGGCCTGAATATACCTGACAAAGCTGGTAAGGGTGTGAACCGGCCCAAGTAGAGCATCTGCAAGGGTTGAAGAAAGTAGACTCATTGCCAGCACAGCGTAGGCAAGCATTCCGAGAGGCAGCAGCAGATAAATCGAGCCATGCTGCGAAATCTCGGCAATTTTTGCCTGTGCCACAATTATTACCGGCACATCGTCAAAATAAAGCCAGCTGCTGATGCTTATTTTTCCCTCTTCCCGCGTGACCGCTGACCCGGATGTGCGTTTTTCAACGGCCCGGTCTGCCAGTTTTCTCAGCGAAGTCCGGCCAGGGCCGCTGCGCGGTATCTGCATTTCGCGCAATTCGGTCGGGCCGCGCAGAAACAACCCGTAATCGATCTGTTGTTCCTGACTGTAATCGCTCAACAGGTGGGCACTTTTGTGCCAGAACTGCTTGAGCAGCGCCCGCATGATCGACGTATCGCCGGCCTCATGAAAAAGAATGGCTTCTGGTGTAAATGGAGTGCCGGGGTGGGCGAGAATCTGATTGCACGACCTTTTCAGAGCCGACATCGACAGAAAGTTCCGGGTGAGAAGACTCTCGCGTGCCAGGACTGCGGAGTTGGCATAGACATTCCAGTATGAGTCTGAATATGAACTCATAAAAAGATTCTTTCGCTGAAAATCCGCAATCAGACGGTTCTCGTAATTGACGCCACCCAGTTCCATGAGAATTCTGAAAAGCCCGATCATTTCCTTGTAATGGCCCTGATAGAATTTCTGACCATAAAACTTCTGTATTCGCGCTTCACGATCGAAAAACTGGCTGTGATTCGCAAATTTAAGCTTCTCATAGGCTTCAGTCAGGTGGGCAATGAGCTGACGATCCGGGGCCGGCGCAAAATAGGTGTCGGCATAGAATTTTTTGAATTCCTGCAGCATCATCACCAGTCGAGGGTCGTTCTCGCTGACAAGCTTTTCGAGCAGCTGCACGTGCTGTCTGATCCTCGTCTGGCAGTTATGGATTACCAGACGCTCGCTGCTGCTTCTGATAAGCATACTGATTACCAGAAAACCGATGACCGGAACCGTGACAGCGGTTGCTACTGCAGCTCTTAGCTTGCCACCAAGCTTAAGCTGTCGCAGCGTCTCAAAGCCTGCCAGCGATTTAACCAGCAAAGCCATGAGCCCTATCAGCAGCAGTCTTATCAGCCAGCCGGTAATTCGAACTGCCCGGCGATAGCTTGAGATCATGGCCCTGGCGTCAATTGATGTGACGAGACAGTGCTGCTGCAGGAACTGCAGCAGAATACGGCTGGTTTCCGGATTTGTGACACTGAAATCTGCAGCCAGCGTGTGAAAACTGCTCGGAAACCCTGCCAGATAAAACAGTCGCCCATCTTCTTCATGGAAAAATGGCTGTTCTACCACTCGTTTCAACAGATGTCGCCGGGCCTGGCCAGTCTGGCTCTGCATCGCTTTTTTCAGAACCATCGTCGGCAAAAGGTCTGAATTGTTGAAACAGCAGTAATAAAGGCCAAACAATTTTTCGTGCGGCGAAAATCCCTGACTCAGCAGG
>ERZ795032.856-NODE-856-length-25903-cov-8.111691_pt1 | contig 25903 bp, 12 predicted proteins | sample MGYA00375124_ERZ795032 | MGnify/ENA primary metagenome ERZ795032 (study PRJEB30167, sample SAMN05720154) | activated sludge metagenome | isolation source: Anaerobic digester | place: China | collected 2015-12-16 ...
TGTCGCCCCAGTAGTAGGCGAAACGCGCCGCTGCATGCAGTGTGAACAGCCATGCTCCAGCCAGCAGGAAAAGGCGGTCAGCCCTGTATGCCTGCGCCGTCTGCTGCTCTTTCGCCGCTTCGCGGTGACGCGCCTGCCAGTCGAAGAAAACCCAGACAAGGCCAGCAACCGCCAGAAAAAATATTATCGGCACCATGCCATAGGCCCTCTCGCCACCACTGAAAAAGGGCAACGCCCGCCCGATGTTTTTAACAAAAAGATCGAAACCAAAAGCCTGATCAATGCTGCTGACCTGAAATGCCTGCTGACTGAAAGTTACCACCCGCAGCCAGGCAACCGGAAGAAAAAACAGTGGCAGAATGACCAGTCTCAAGCTGAAGTTGCCATATTCGCTGGCATGTAAGCGCCTGAGAATGACTGGAACCGCACAGAAAAGAGCAAGCGCCGATTCATAGCGCGTCTGCGCCAGAAGTGGCAGCAGCAGGAGCAGAGCCTCTGCATTGGCAACTGTCGCAGTTCGTATGAAGCGATTGAGCAGCACCAGAAAAACCAGAACGAAAGCCAGATTGAAAACCTCGAAGCCGGCAGAGGTCATGTAGAGCACGAAAACCGGAAAAGATCCAAGCAGCAGCATTGCCACGCTTCCCCAGAACCGGCCCCAGAACAGCTGAATCAGATAATACACAAGAAAAAGGCAGGTAAAACCAGCCATGGCATTTACTGCAAAAGCGTTTTCGGGCCGGTAACCGGTCAGAGAATGCAAAGAGCTGACCGCGAAAGGGAAAAGCCCCGGACGCATATCGGTAACCTGGCTGATGACACGGCGCATGCCGTGATAGTAGCTGACCATCTGGGTCGGATTAGTGCAGGCGTGCTCGTCATACATCGCCATCGCCATGCTGAGCAGGTTGGTCTCGTCGGCAAGAATGCGAAAATCCGGGGGCGACGCAAAAATCGCCGCAATGCTCAATCCGGCCGCGAGCAAACCCGGCCATAGATGTCTGCTGAGGCTTTGCCTTATTTCGCCGGGCGCCGGAAGCAGGCTGAAACATCGCTGCAGCCAGAGAAAAAGCGCAAACGCGAGAAAATACCAGGTATAGCCGTTGTAATACTGTTCCATTCTGGCCTTATCGAGCCCCAAAAAGCCGAAAAAAATCGCCGCTGCTGAGGTAAAGGCGGTAAGAACCAGAATCACTTTCCCTTTACTGCTCATAGCGGCTGCATGCGTCATATATCCTCAATTCCAGGGGCTGGCGATGTTCAGCTGCGCCGGGTTTGAAACCCCGCTCTCGCTGGTGAGTCCGTTGCCGACCTGCCCGGCAGTGTTTTCGCCAAAAGCGTAATTGCCTGCAGCAGCAATGACATAAGAGTTGTTTTCACCGCAACCGGCTGAGGAAACAGCACTGAAAAAGCTGTTTCTGACCGGACTCGTCAGATTTGTTGTCGTCGAGTTCCCGAGCTGACCAAATAAATTGTCGCCAAAAACATACAATTCACCAGCATTTGTAACTATCAGGCTGTGATTGGCGCCGGCCAAGATCTTATTAACGCCTGCGGGGGCAATAATTTTCTGGGGTGAGGCAATTACCGTAGTGGAAACACCCAGGCCTGTCTGCCCCGCAAAATTAAAACCCCATGAATACACGTAGCCGTCGCTGCCAAGCACCAGACAATGCCCGCTGCCGGCAGCAACAGCAGAAGCAGCGACGTCTCCCGGCAGACCTATCTGAACAAAAGTTGAACTATTGTCGGCAGGATCGCCCGTCAAACCATCGCCGGCTGCAAACACCTTGCCGTCTTTAACGATCAGACTGAAATCGTTACCAGCCGCAATCGCCGTGACCCCTGTCATGCCCGCAACTGCCTGCGGGGCAACACCAGTCAGAGAAACGCTGCCAACCCCGAGCTGGCCTTTATTGTTCGCGCCCCAGGCATAGAGTTGACCGGTATTGTCAATTGCCAGCGCATGCTGTTTTCCGGCCGAGATTGCGGTAATGTTATTCAAACCTGGCACCATTGCCGGATAAGCCGTCGATTCACCAACACTGCTTCCGAGCTGCAACATATCATTCACGCCACAGGCATAAACACGGTTATCTTCGCAAAGCAGCATTGAATAATCGTCGCGGGCAGCGATGGCTCTAACTCTTCTTGTAAAAGGCGCAAATTTCAGATACAAGGTTTCGGCAAGACCAGGTATGGCAAGCTGCCCGGCAGCATTGTTGCCAAACCCAACCAAAGTACCGTCATCACGCAGCCCCACACTGTGAACCGATCCACCAGTAAGAGCAATCAACTTCGCCCCAACAACCTTGTTCTTATAGCTTGTGAAAATTTTCTCAGCCAATGTCTTGTCGCCTGCAGCGGCCGCTGCATATACCTCGTTGAGATTGGCAAAAATCGCCGAAGAAATGACGTTCATTGTCGAAAAATCCGCAATGGAAAGCAGTGCAGCCTTTGCGACAACATCTTCCTGCTGCAGCGAACCGCTCGCAACGATAGTAATCACATTGTTTTGACCGGGCAAAAGATCGGCGCCGCCATGAAAAACCTGATATTTCGTCGTACCGACAACGATGCCGGCCCCCTCAAGCTCAAGAGTCGCAATAACCGGCACTGCCGGCACCGATGAGAAGGTTACAGTCGCCGTGCCGTCCGGGGCGGTTGTCCCCCCGCTGATAGCGGCAGTTTTGCGCATCAGGGCAATAGGGCTACTCAGATTGCCCCGGTTAATAAGTTTGAGCGAAAAAACAGCGCTGGCAGATGTCTGAGCTCTGAAAGCGGCACGCAACGCTTCATCTGGCAGCTTAAGCCTGATACTCACTTCGGCGGTCAGCGAAGATGGCAATTTTGAAACATTCTCACCCGTATTTTCAGACAACAGGCCCGAATTACGGTCAGAGCCGTTAAAACAGCCGGCAAGCAGCCCCATCAGGCAAAGACAGACGATCAGCAGAGTTTTTTTCATTGCGCCAAACACCGTACACAGATTTTTTTCAGTATAACCTCTGCTGCAGAGCCATGCAACAATGATGAATCCGCATTCATGACAAATGCATTCAACCACCATCGCATGAAGGCGAGGAAATGGGGCGCAAAACGAGACGCTAAAGATAGGTGTTTCATACTTCCGGACCAGGGCAATAAACTGGCTTTGCCAAGCCCCTGGAAAATATTCTGCCACCCGCAATCGCATCGGAAAAAGCAGTTTCTGAAAAAAACTGATGGTCTGTCAAAATTGCCAAATAAAATCAGCGATTCCAAATCATAACTGCCGGCCTTCACTCGCGAATGCGGGGAATAGAAATCTAAGCTCTTGATTTAAGAACTCCGCCTTCGCGGTCTGTCGATTTATTCAATTTTGAGCGCTCCGGGCAAAATGTTTTTTATCTGGAGCGGGCCGCGTGATATATGGCGCATCGAAAAAGCTGTTTTGGGAGTTAAATTGCCAGGCCTCTTTGCGAGAATTCCTGGTTCTCCGACAAAACTCTCAATGCAATTGAGCCAGAGAACCAGGAATTATTGAACACCCGGCCGGCATATCATGTATTTTCAGAAAACCCTCAATCAAACATTTAATTTAAATAATCATTTGAATCGAGCTTTCTGATTTTTCAATATGCCCGCCCGTCGGCGATTTGTGCAAAGCAGATATTTTTTTCGGAGTCGCCGGAACATAACCCGAAAAAGGCTATTTCTGAAAATGAAACAATTACACCCCGGCTATCATATCATAACCAGAAAAAAAGCTATTTCTGCAGATGAAACAACGACACTCCAGTCGGCAAAGTTGCGTTGAAACTTACGTTTCCGCCATTGCCGTTGATTATCTTCACATAAGCAGCGGCATAAGGCGAAATAGCAGGAGAAGCAGAATCACCGGCGGTAGCGACCGACACGGTTCGTCTGGCCGGCCCGGTCAGCGTAACCGGCGAAAGACTGGCGCCAAAGCTATAGGTTGAAGTAAGATCAAGTCCCTTAAAACCGTAAATTCCACCATTAAAATAATCATTAACAGCCAAAGCCAGCATGAATTTTGCGAAGGTTTTATCGAATGATTCACCGGTAAAAGCTTCAACTGCCGGCTTTTCTGTAAGTTGAACAGAAATCAGATTCTGGACCGAGGCATTTGAACCATAATTCTGAGCCAGCCAGACCCCGAAAAGAAAGGCCTTGCCGTAATGGGCACCCATTACCAGGTTTGTATCACTTTCCAGATGCCATTTATCAACCCTGACACTGTTAACCCTTTCAAAATAATAGTTGACCTGCAGTGCTTTGCTCTGATTGTTCTGATTTTCGATGCGAAAACCATTGATGTATTCTGCATAGCCAGACATGGCTTCATCAAGCCAGGCATCAGGCTGCAACAGTTTTCTTTTTTGCCAGAAATGTATCATGTGTTGAAATTCATGAGCCATGGTTGCAGAAAGATCATTGATTTCACGGTTCAGATCGCTGAGGCTTGAACTGAGCTGCAGAAAAAATATCTTTTTATGGTTTGACTCCGCAAAAACGGTTGGCGGATAAAGATCTGTTGCCCAAAAATAGCCGGCGGTATAAATTTTTCTGGAAATCAGAATGTAGATATCGCCATTCGTGTTGAAGTCGTCCAGATTTGAGCTGTTTAAGGTTCCTGGTGATTCGATTCCAAAAACATTACGGTTTGTATCAAAAATACCGCTGCCGGCTGCTGCCCACCTGGTGTCGAGGCCGCTGAGAACAGAATCAATTCCAGACAATGCAAGATCATCAACATCGACAAAAAAGAATGTTTTGCTTCCGTTTGAAAGTTGCGAGATATAGCGGCAGCGGGCATTTACAGTCGAAATAGCTGTCGTGCCTGAAACATAAGCCTTGAAAGTCAAGTTGTCATTAATTGCCACCGCCCTGAGTGACGGCCTGATCGAGCCGGAGAAACTGCCAGAACCTGGTGGGGAACTGAATTTTCTTAGCTTCAAATGGAAATTAAGTTCTTCGGAAGATGGTAGCGAGCTAGCATAAGACTCTTGTGAACTCTGAACGGCAGAATGTCTAAGCGCTCCTGAGACAGCTATTGGAACCGACCAGGAAGGGGTCAGGTTCCCGGATGAGCGGTTCATCAACACAACCCAGGCGGCGGTAAATGCAGGCATCAACAGCTGTACACTGCTGTCTTTCTTCGGGAAGGCAAGCGAAGCATAATCGGCGGGCGGGGCGAATTCGGCATCTGCCGGCACCGTAATCACCCCATAAGCGGCGTTATATGCAGCATAGGCATCGTCGTAGACGGTGGCTGAATTGAGATTGAGGCCAGCAACAATGCCATCGACCTTTTCAAAAATTGGCAGAGCCAGTTTGGCAACATTGGCGGGAACAACTATCAGACGATCGAGTAGATTCACTGCCACGTCAACCGGGCTTTTATCACCCTTTCCGACCAGGGTTATAACATTCTCGCTCGCTGCCACCAGGTCTTTGCGACCGACCCAGATATGATACTGCTGGCTATCGGCACCTACCAGATAGCCGCCGTTGATACTCATGCTGGCAATCGCAGGCAACACCGCCACATTCTCGAACCGGGCGCTGGCAACAAAGCCGCCATCGCCGGCAGTAACCTGAGCCTGTTTTCGCAGTATCACAACCGGAAAACTACTGCTGGAACGATCGAGCAGGCGCAGTTCGAAAAACACCTGCGGCACATCGCCAACCGCGGCGCGCAAAGAAATACTTTCTGCCGGCAGCGAAATTTCGAAGCGGACACTGGTAAGGGGTTCGGTTAGAACCGCAGGCTGAGTGACCGAAGACCTACCGTCTTTTCCGAAAAAGCAGCCGGTCATGAAGGCTGCAGCAATCAGCAACGCCAGGATCAGAGAACCAACCTTGCTACCCATAGCAACTCCCGAAAATAACTGTATATAACTAAACCTAATTATTTCTGCCGGTTTTGCCAACCGGCAAAATATGGCTTCAGCTTCTTTCGGTCAGATTGTTTTCACTGAGATATTTCTCGCCGATCAGCCAGGCGGCGTAATCATCGACCGGGCGCGGCGGTGTCTGCAAGCCAAGCGGCACCAGACGCCAGATTCCGGTGGGCGGATTCTCGGCAAAATAGCGGCCGCGGGCCTTATAGGTGGTATTGCGTTCTTCGGCAAACCTGACCGGGATATCAAGCTGCAGATCGTTATAAAGCCGGCAGAGCACAGCGGCAGCGGTGCCGTTTCCCATGACTACGGCCTGCGGCAGATCGCCAGCATCGGCGGAGCAAAAGCGGCGAAAAATCCGCTGCATTTCTGACAGATAGGCGATTCCCATTTCGCCGTGACTGAGATCGTGGTATACGACAGCGTAACCGACCTTATCAGAGCCGGGATCAAGCGCCAGCACCCACTTTTTTTTTGCCGGTTCGGTCATGTCAGAGCTTCAGTGCGATGAACTTTTCGCCTGATCTGACCGGGCCACCTGCGAGAACGATGGTAAAAATGCCCTCGCGCGGCATTACACAATCGCCAGCCTTGTAATAAACGGCGCATTTCGTGTGACATTCTTTGCCAATCTGGGTGACCTGCATCACCACGCCGTTTTCGCACCAGACCAGGCTGCCGACCGGCAGTTCATAAAGACAAACCCCTGAAGTCGCGATATTCTCGGCAAACGAACCGAAATCGACGCTCAGGCCCTGCTTGCGCATTTTTTCAATACTCTCGACCCCGAGCATGGAAACCTGCCGATGCCAGTCGCCGCCATGCGCATCGCTTTCGAGGCCGAAGTTGACTTTCAGAACCGCCTCATCGCACGGGTCTTTCGGGGTCCCCTTGCCTTTGCTGGTGGCAAGTTTTTCAATTTTACCAATCGCCGCGCCTTCAGCAAGCCATTCACCGCTCTTGCCGCCGGTTTTGCTGATCAGCCGTGTCTGCTCGATGCGGGCGGCCTTGTCGACACCTTTAACCATGTCATACATATTGAGCATGGCGGTGGTGGCCGCAACCATCGCTTCCATCTCGACGCCGGTTCGGTCAAAGGCAATAGCAGTGGCAAAGCAGCCTACTCTGTCTTTCCCGAGCGGAAACATGTCGACGCGCACCGAGTCGAGTCGAACCGGGTGGGTCAGCGGAATGAATTCAGAAGTCTTTTTGGCAGCCATGATCGCCGCCACCCGCGATGCTGCCCAGGCATCACCCTTGGCAAGCTCGCCGCTGTTGAGAAGCGCCAGAGCCTTTTCACCTGCAAAAAGCGAAGAAAAAGCGGTTGCTACGCGCATGGTCGGCTCTTTACGGCTGACGTCGACCATTTTCACACGGCCTTCGCTGTCCTGATGAGTCAAACCAGATTGTTTTTCTGAAATTTTTCCGTTCATCGCCGCCTCCTAAGATTCCCGCCACACGCTTTAGCGGGCGCAGGCTCTGCGTGAAGACGGGAAAATCATTCATTCAAGTATAACACCGGGCTGTCCTTATCTACGCAGGCAAAGCAGTCAGACTGCGGTCAATTCTGCGGAACAGCCATACGATAAAGGTCGCAGCCGAGCTGCCTGATGGCCTGAAAGTCTTCGAGCGGCCCGAGCCATTTTTCGGGAATGGCACCGAGACCGAACCAGGCCCCGAAAAGAGCCCCGGCCATAGCTGCAATAGCGTCAGCGTCACCGCCTGAATTTGCTGCACCGATGATCATTTCGTCAAAGCGCCCTTCAGACTTTAAAAACCAGTAAAGGGCGGCCGCAAAAGAATCCAGGCAATAGCCGCTATTGCCAATATTTTCAATCGCAGCACGGCTGTCGAGCTTGAGCGAGTCTTTAACCGCCTTCATTTTTTTCACCATTTCGGTGGCGAACGGCTGCGACTTTTCGATCGCCCGGTTCATGATGAAATCGGGCGAGAATTCGCTACCTTCGAGACCGAGCGCAATGATCGACGAAAAGGCGAACGAGGTGCCGACAACCTTCTGATCGGTATGCGTCAGGCGGCACGACTTGTCAATGGCATTCTTCAGCAGCGGCAGGGTTCTGAAATAGGCAAGAGAATATGGCAGAGTGCGACAAACAGCATTAATGCCGGCAGACAGGTGCCCGGCCTGACTCCATGGAACGCCAGAAGCAAGTTTTCGGCACGACTTAACCAGAGTATTACCAGGAAAGCGCCATTCTGAGCGCTTTTTCTGACCATGAAACCAGTCGACAAGCTTATGAATGAGATCGTCAACCGAGAAACCACCCTTTTCGACCAAACTGCGGGCGAAAAGCAGCATTATCTGCGTTTCGTCCGAGTATTGTCCAGGCTTGAGATGACTCACCGGGTGCGACGGAAAAGCCTTCACATAAAAGGTAATCGGCTCTTCGCCTTCTTCTGCCGAGCGATAAACATCTTCAATCGGCGCGGCAAGGGCATCGCCAACCGCGTAACCCAGCATACTGGCCTGGAATTTATCGATCATCTTTTTTCCCTTCGGAGTCTGGCTTTTGAATGTTGTCGCGAATGCGGGCTTCCCTCAGAGACAGGAATACTCCGGGGTTCTTTTCGAGAAAGCGGTAAAATTCCATGACATCGATGGAATAAAGAATCGAATCTTCGGCGGCGACAAGCGAAAAGCGGTGAATGCCACGGCGCGGTGTCGCATAAATTTTGGCAAGAAAGCTGCCCCGGCCAGCGCGCAGCACGGCTTTATGGGCACGCTCAACATTAACCACACCCGAATCGACGATATAAAAGCTTTCACGCGTCGTGCCCTGGCCAGCAAGGGTTTCGCCGCGGGCAAGCTTCATGCGCCCCATGATTCCCTGCAGCTGGGTTCTCTGCGTCGGCGAAAGCGACCTGAAAAGCTGCGATGCGTCGAACAGGCTCCAGGTATCGAATTCGCGGTTCTGGGCGATAATCTTCATCTGCCGTGCAATTTCGCTGCCACGGATAAAATAGAGAAAGTCGTATTTATCCATGACAAGAACCTTCATGTCGGTTTCGGCGATGACATCGGCGTTGCGCGGGGCATTGAGAATCATCGAGGTTTCACCGATATAATCGTTGTTTGAATAGGCTTTTATTACGGCGCCATCGCGCTCAACGCGGGCACGACCGTTCACGATCATGAAAAAGCGGTCGCCAACAGAATTTTTGCGAATAATCAAGTCGCCCTGTTTGTAGTTTTCGACCTTGACGAGCGTAAGAAACTCGCGCGCCTTCTCGATCGGCAGGCCTGAGAACAGGTCGATATGATTGAGCACGTCGAGATATTCGAGAGCTTCATTGCTGGCCGGAGCGTTGACGGGAATAATAATCGATTCTTCGCGGCCGTCCGGAGCCTTTTTAAGCCCCGAGCCTTCCGGGATAGACTTCTGCGCGACATGCATCAGATGAATGCGTTTTTTAACGGCATCGGGCATGTCGACAAGGTTCTGCATCGGCGTATGCAGCGGCGGAATGCCGGCCTCATGGAAAATTACGGAATGATGCCACGGAAAATTGGTCAGCTCGATCATGCGGTAACGGTTGACATCGCCGCGTTCGTAGAGTTTTTTGAAGGTTTCCGGGTCGTATAGCGAGTCAGAAGAGTTAACGAAGCTCTTGCCCTGGTAATAGACTTCGAAACCGATGGTCGGGATCGAGTGCAGCGTATAGAAAAACCTGAATTCCCCGCCGTTGATGCGTATCGGCACCTGCAGGCTGATCGGATGGAAATGGAACAGACTCATGAAAGTCTTGTAGTTCAGGCCGGTCAGCGACTGATACTTGCGCACGAAGCTTTCCATGATCGTTTCGGTGGTATACAGATTGATCTTCTTTTCTTCTAGAAGCTTCTGCAGAATGCCCGAATCGTGGTCAGCGTGGCAGTGGGTAAGAATACAGTCGTCGATCAAACGCGGATTGATATCCATCGAGCGCAGCCAGTGGGTTGAATCGACGGGCGGGTCGACGAGAATGCCGCGGCGATTGACCCAGATGATGAAACCGCTGGTCATTTCGCCCGGGTCAAAGCCTGAGCCGGAACCGATAACCGTAACGCCAAAAAGCGGCGGTTCGAAAGGCCTTCCGGATGAGGGTCTTTCGGTTCCGTTGCCGAAGGCGACGTCGAGAGAAACCTCAGCCATGACCTTCTTGCCGTCGACGACGCGCAGGCAGTCTTTGTTGCGTTCCAGTGCCATGTCACCGAAAGGCACCCGGTTTTCGGGGCCCCACGGAATGCCGATCGCCATGTCAGAAAGCTCGGCTTTGCGTTTCCCTGAGAGGCTCAGCGGGCGCAGGTATTCCATTTCAGCGCGCAGATTCGGGATCAGGTCACGGTTGATACCATATGGGTATTCGCGCATCAGCTGAATGTTATCGGGGCCAAGCACAGCCTCTCTGACGACGCGCATGATGGTTTCGAGCTGGTGTCGGTGGCCAATGACGTGAATCGGCCGACGTTTGATGAAAAAGTTGAAATAGGCAGGAAATTCGATATCGGCGAGAGAAACGCCGCGTTCCGCTGAAAACATGCGGTTCGGAATGACAAAGGTATCAGGCACGTCACCAAGAATTTTCATGGTGTCCTTGATGGTTTCGGGGGGCGCGCCAACCTGCAGAGACCCGGACGGGGTCTTGATCAGAGTTCCTCCGCGTGCGAGCTGAATTACCTCTACGGACATAATTAGAGCTACCTGTTAATGTGTGTTATATCAACACAAAAAGATAATCAAACCCGCGAATTTATGCAACAGAATTATTCTCAATCGCAGAAAAGACCAGCCATATTAATGGGCGGCGCCGAAACCGAATGGCACCGTTATCACGGCGCGCTTAAAGTTGCCAGATATTTTTTGAGTTCGTCGAGGCCAAGCCCGGTGGCAGCGCAAATCTCTTCGAGTGGGCGCCCGAGTTTATGCAAATTACCGGCAATTTCAAACTTGCTCTCAATTTTGCCTTCTGCTTTACCTTCGAACTTGCCTTCGAGCTTGCCCTGCCTGAAAGCGGCGCCCTTTATGACGGCTATATCGAATGCTTCGCGTTCTCGGTCTTCCATGCGGCGGCGCAGTTCTTCGTCGGCATTTATCTTCTGGTGCTCAGTGATGGCCATGGCGATTTCCTTGTCTTCTGGAAAAATTTCATTAAGGTTCGCCTTCATTTTAGCATAGGCCCGCGAAAACTTCATCATGTGCAGCCATTTTTCGAGCGGGGTTCGCAGCTCTTCAGGGCGTTTGCGATTGAATCGCGTCAGGTCGAGATAATGCAAAGTCATGGTGTCGTTGAGAACAATGCTGCCGTCGTCGTTGCGAAATCTGAAAATTTCCTGAACCTTTTGTGACTGCGGGAAAAGCCTGAAATTCAAAATCGAAATGCCGGTGGCGCTGGTCAGTTGTGAAAAATCTTCGCCGCGCTTCGCCTGGCTCGCGTAAAGAGTCGCAACATAGTAAGCGGTGCGTTCAACGAAAGACGGATCTCTGATGACCTGGGCTTCAACCTCATACCAGCGTTCGAGCTCATCCTTAACCTTTATATCGACGACACTTTTCTTGCGGTCTTCAAAACGCGCCGGGTTGAACGGGTTGAGATAGTGAATTTCGACGATACGGTCGGCGCCCTGCAGATGCAAAATGGCGTTGAGCAGGCTTCTTAGAATCGGCTCCCGGCCGGGCTGGTTGAATATCCACTGAAAGGCAAAATCGTTGAGAATCGAATAAATTTTCACAATCTTCTCCCTGATTTAAAAATCAGAATTGCCGCAAAAACCAGCAGCTTCTATCAATAAATCAACCGAAAAGCAAAAAAGGGAAAAAATTCTTTTATTCGACAAAAATAAACGCGGGCAGCAGTCAAAAACCGCCGCCCGCGCCATAGAAAGCTGAAAATTATTAAGGGTTACTACGAATACCCGCACAATAAACTACCGACATGGCCTAATTGCCATCAAGAGTGGCAGAAAGCCTTGGTGTCACGGCGTGCTTAAAGTTGCCAGATATTTTTTGAGTTCGTCGAGGCCAAGCCCGGTGGCAGCGCAAATCTCTTCGAGTGGGCGCCCGAGTTTATGCAAATTACCGGCAATTTCAAACTTGCTCTCAATTTTGCCTTCGCGATTACCGGCCCGAAAGGAGCTTTCTTTCTGCGAGATCACGTAGGTGCGGCTTTTTTCGCGGGCTTCCATGAGCTGGCGCTTTTCGGCGTCGGCGTTGATTTTTTTAAGTTCGTTAACCATATCAGTAATGCCCTCTTCTTTTTTAAGCCCGTCATCGAGCTCTGACCCGATTTTACCATAAATTTCGCCGAATTTGAGTACATGCAGCCACTTTTCGAACCTGGTTCTGAGGGCAAACGGCTGCCTGTCATCGAATCTGGTCAGGTCGATATAGTGCAGCCGCATGGTTTCAGCAAGCTCGATTGAATTATCCTGATTACGAAAAGCGAAAATCTCCTGAACACGCTTCGAATCACGAAACAGATCGAACCCCAGCAAAGAAATCGCTGTCGCCGGCTTAAGCATGCCATACGACTGCCCTTTCTTCAGCTGGTGCCCATAAAGGCGAGTAAGGTAATAAATCGAACGCCTGATAAAATACTCTTCCGGAAGCACCTGCAGTTCAACGATGTAAAGGCAGCCCGCGCCATCCTGCACTTTCACATCGACTACCGAAAGCTTGTCGTCATGCACCTGGCGATCATTGAACGGGTTCATGATCGTCACCGTCTCGATACTGCGCTCGCCACGAAGGTCGAGCAGCGCGTTCAGCAGGCAGATCGTGAACCGCGCATTGACCTGCTGCCCAAAAATCCATTTAAAAACGTAGTCGTTATAAAAATCATAAATCTTCAGCCCGTCATCATGGGAAAAATCAATGCTGGTCTCTGCCATGCTCACACTCCTCGATTAATTAAACCTGGTCGGCCAAAAACGACCTCACAGGTAAATCAACCGAAAAGCAAAAAAGGGAAAAAATTCTTTTTTCCGGCAAAAATAAACGCGGGCAGCAGTTAAAAACCGCCACCCGCGCCATAGAAAGCTGAAAATTATTAGGGGTTACTACGAATACCCGCACAATAAACTACCGACATGGCCTAATTGCCATCAAGAGTGGCAGAAAGCCTTGGTGTCACGGCGTGCTTAAAGTTGCCAGATATTTTTTGAGTTCGTCGAGGCCAAGCCCGGTGGCAGCGCAAATCTCTTCGAGTGGGCGCCCGAGTTTATGCAAATTGCCGGCAATTTCAAATTTGCCTTCGCGCTTACCGGCCCGGAAGGAGCTTTCTTTCTGAGAGATCACGTAGGTGCGGCTTTTTTCGCGGGCTTCCATGAGCTGGCGCTTTTCGGCGTCGGCGTTGATTTTTTTAAGTTCGTTAACCATATCAGTAATGCCCTCTTCTTTTTTAAGCCCGTCATCGAGCTCTGACCCGATTTTACCATAAATTTCGCCGAATTTGAGTACATGCAGCCACTTTTCGAACCTGGTTCTGAGGGCAAACGGCTGCCTGTCATCGAATCTGGTCAGGTCGATATAGTGCAGCCGCATGGTTTCAGCAAGCTCGATTGAATTATCCTGATTACGAAAAGCGAAAATCTCCTGAACACGCTTCGAATCACGAAACAGATCGAACCCCAGCAAAGAAATCGCTGTCGCCGGCTTAAGCATGCCATACGACTGCCCTTTCTTCAGCTGGTGCCCATAAAGGCGAGTAAGGTAATAAATCGAACGCCTGATAAAATACTCTTCCGGAAGCACCTGCAGTTCAACGATGTAAAGGCAGCCCGCGCCATCCTGCACTTTCACATCGACTACCGAAAGCTTGTCGTCATGCACCTGGCGATCATTGAACGGGTTCATGATCGTCACCGTCTCGATACTGCGCTCGCCACGAAGGTCGAGCAGCGCGTTCAGCAGGCAGATCGTGAACCGCGCATTGACCTGCTGCCCAAAAATCCATTTAAAAACGTAGTCGTTATAAAAATCATAAATCTTCAGCCCGTCATCATGGGAAAAATCAGCGCTGGTCTCTGCCATGCTCACACTCCTCGATTAATTCAACCTGGTCGGCCAAAAACGACCTCACAGGTAAATCAGCCGAAAAGCAAAAAAGGGAAAAAATTCTTTTTCCCGGCAAAAACAAACGCGGGCAGCAGTTAAAAACCGCCGCCCGCGTTCAGAAGACAAGAAGATTAATCAGGGATTATCAACCTGAATACCCGTAATAGTCACCGGCACAGTCGAATCACCCACCGGGGTTCCTGGCAGCTTATAAATGTAATCTGTAGGGTCATAAAGGGACTTGGCAGAACTTCGAACGATGCCAAAATCACTACTGCGGTTTTCAGATAACCAGCCCATAACGATCGCAATATCTTTCAACCCGGCAGTTGTTCCTCCGGCGAAATTGTCATATTGAGCCGAAGGAGCTCTTACAACTGGTCCAACAGCCTTTGCGTATAATTTGTATGCCTCATCGGCAATTAACTTTAAATTATTGGTGCGATTACTAGCCAGCCAGGCCATAAAATAGGCAACATCTTCTATTGTAACTCTTCCATTGCCATCGAAATCTCCAGCAAGGTCAGCACCATAGCAAAAAGAATTTAAAAAGACCAGTAAAAGCAGCATGCAAAATTTTTTCATCTGGATCCTCAGAATAAAAATGCGCCAGCATTATTGCTGGCGCATTTTTATTTTATAAGTTAGTGGTCACATCAACCTGATCATTAATATCATAGATCGTGATCACAGCGTCAGCAGGAATCAAATCACTGAATTCAATAGTTGTAAATGGTTTCCAAGTTGTCAAAAAGTCAATATTAGTGACACCAACAGCCTGCAATGTTAGGCAATTAAAATCGCTGGAAAGGTTTTCACTTTTTTCCAAAGTCCAGGCTTTGCCATTTGCATCTACTAGAGAAGTAGTAGTATTGAAACCAGCCGTGGCAGTCTGGATTTTAATTACCATTGTCTTCAATGCCAGACCTGTTACTTCTTTTTTAAGTGTAACAGTCTTGCTCAGCTGTTTTTGAACAGTTACATCAGCTGTTGCAGTGAAAACCTTGCCATCATTATCTGTAACAGTAACAGTAACTTTAGCTACACCTACTGACTTGGGAGAGACAACTCCACCAACAACAGTTGCAACAGACTCATTGTCTGATTTCCACTCAACGGTTTTCTGAGTATTTGCATCTGACGGATCGTACACAACATTCAGAGTGCCAGTGGTACCACCTATGCTGAGAGCAAGAGAAGTCGGATTCAGAACGATACTTGAAATATTTATCGGTACAGCTGCAACTTTAACAAGGCACAACGCAGTCTTGTTTCCGTCAGCGGTCTTAACAGTTATTGTAGCTTCACCAACATCTTTGGCGGTTACTTTCGCCTTCGAGGCATCAGAAGCATCTGCTGTCACTTCAACTACCGCATTATTGCTCGAGCTCCAAGAAACCTGCTTATTCGATGCATTCGCGGGTTCAACAGTAACCGAAAGAACGACTTCGTTGCCTTTGAAAAGATTCAGTGCTTCCTGGTCCAGCTTAACACCAGTAACTGGCTGAACTACAGTAACAACACATTTGTCGGAGACAATTTTTTCAGCCTTGAGTGAATCAACGCCATAAAACTTGTAAGTAATTTCTACAGTTCCAGGAAGTTTTGGGGTCACAACGCCACCTGCTACAGTAGCTATTGTTTCATCGCTGCTGATCCATTCTTCCTTGGTTTTGTAAGCATAAGTCGGAGAGGCGACAGCAGTGAGTGTCTCATTTGTACCAACCGACATGTTGGCAGTTGATTTGTTAAGCTTAACCTCAGCGACCGGGAACTGAGTAGCAGAAACAACCGTATCGATAACAAATTCTTTGGTTGAATCTTTTGCGGCAGCCTCAAGAGCGGTATTCAATTCGGCAGCAAGAAGATCAACATCAGCTTTTCTTTCAGCTTCAAATTTAACCGGGTCGACAGTCGTATCTGCGTCAGCTTTTTCCATAAGGACAGCTACTGCGGTTGAAGAAGCATTGACGGTCACGCCGGTCTTATTTGCAGTGGCCTCAGCGAGTGAGCCAAGTACCACAAGCATTTTAAATGCCGGATTTGCTACATTTACTTCAGAACCTTTGATAACCCTGATAAAGTAATATGCGGGTGAATTATAGAATTCAAGAGTGTATTTGCCTTCGCTGCTTACATCGCCGGTATGAACTTTTTCATCGGCTTTGCCAGCAACCTTTTTCCAGACTTCAGCTTTCAAACCATCAGATACTTTTACAGCTCTAAGGTTAGTATTATCATTACCATCGCCATTGCTGTCGATTCCATCTCCAGGAATTTCAACAACGCCGGAAAGGCTAAACTTCGTTCCGATCGGTCCAACAACGTCGTCGTCGTCGTCAAAACCCCAGAGACCATTGCAACCAACAAGTGCTGCCATAGTCGCAAACAGCACTAATACCAGAGCCAAAGAAAAAAGCTTCTTCACAAGTTTCCCTCCAACGGTAAATTACTCTCAGCGCTCAATTCTATAATTCTTCTATCGCCAAGTCAATTATTTCCATCTTTTCTAAAATTAAGCAAAATTTTACACATGCATAACATGGCAATTTAAGGTCCTGAAACTCAAAAACCCCCGCCGAAGCGGGGGTTTTTGAGTTTCGAAGTTAGCGATTGACTGCAGAGCCAGGCAACTTGAGGGTTGAACCAACAAGTTGAGAGTAAAGCAAACCAGCCTCTTTATTTATTGCCTCGATATTAGTTGTTCTATTCAAACTCAGCCAAGCCATATATACAGCAATGTCTGAGTTGTTGAGAACACCATTACCGGTAAAATCGTCACAGGAAACATTTGGCAGAGAACTTACGGTTATCGGTTTCCCCTGAGGATAAAGAAGTTCTGCTTCTGCTTTAACAACATCAGCCTTCATGCTTCTGTTAGTACTTATCCAGGCCATAAAAATAGCAATGTCAGTAATCGTACACTTGCCATCTCCGTTGAAATCACCTGCGAACCCGCTTGTACTATCAGCAACATTCTTGAGGACGGCGAATTCGGTGAGATGGTCGACTTTGAACGTTACGTAGCCTTTGGTCGGGACGTCCCAGTCAATTGTTTCGGTAGCAATACCAACCTTTGACCAGCCGCCGGTAGAGGGGTTATACCATCTGGGCTCGAGCTTGGTACCTTCATTGTAGGCGATGGTGATCTCGAACAGACCACCATGGTTGCCTGCGCCAAAGTTACTGTCGCCCGCACCAAAGGTAAACTTGAAGGTCGGACCGGCGAATTCAGGAGTTCCGGTTTTATTGCCACTGGCATCGAGCAGACCGTCACCAGAATTGATCGTCGGAGTGGCAACTTCAAGCTTGAAGCTGTCGATCGTCGGATCAAGATATCCCGGGGGAACAGTGATACCAACGGGCAGCAGAGTACCGCTGGCGTCGACCTGACGACCGGTGAAACCATCAGCAGAAAGCGGATCAACCGAATATTCCTTGAGAAACATTGCAGTAGTCTGCAGACTGAACGAACCGATTTCGATATCCTTGTGAGTAACCGAAGCAACCAGGTTATTCACATTCGGAACTTCACCTGAAAACTTCATTGTAGTAAGGCGAGTCCCGATGATATCCGGGAATTTACATGAACCCATGCGGTCTGAAAGGCTTGTCGAATCAGACTTGTCGATAAACAATTTCAGATCGCCCTTGTCTACAACCATATTGAAGTCGAAGTTTGCATCCAGAGTAAGCGCACCACCTGCCAGAGGTTTGAGCATACCTGAATAGAAAACCCTTGGCGGCAGAGCTTCCATGGTAATCAGAAGCACACCCTGACCGGTATTTTTCGAGGCCTCCAGAGTTCCGAGAGTCGGCTTATGGAAATGGGCACGAGCACGGAATTTTACTTCCTTGCCTATCGGAACCGACAGGAAGCGGGCAGCGCCGTTTTCATCGGTAATCTGAACTTCACCAACCGTCCAGACCAGGCCTTCCTGGTAAACAAGAGCCACTTCAGCACCCATATAAGCCTTGCCGTCGCTGCCCTTCACATCGACCTCAACAGAACCGACCGAACCAGATACCTTAAGGTCTCCGATTGCGATGTCCTTGCTGATAATCACACCCTTGGTAGCAACATCGGTTACTTCAATAAATCTGGTTGTCTTGATACCGGGCTTTGAAATTTCGATCTGCGGAATGAAAAGATCATTGACCGGCAGGAAAAATTCAAAATTACCACTGGCGTCAGTAGAGGTGCTCAGATTCTTCAGAACAAGAGAAACCCTGGCAGAACTTACCGGAACCGTTGTTCCATCGAGAATAACGCGACCAGCAATTTTCTTGACTGATGAACCGATGCTGATCGGCTCATTAACAACGGCATTCGCTGCGATGTCGATTACCTTGTCGAAGAAAATGGTGCCATACTTCGCAGTTATGACCTTAACACGGTATTTACCCTTCGGAACATCCTTAATGAACCACTTGCCGTTGATGGCACGGGTCAGGGCTGCCGGGAACGGAGTCGGCGCTACAACAAAGGTCGAACCGCTTGCAACCAGCGGGTAGAGAGCAATAACGGCATCGGTCGGGTTGAATACGAAAGTTGTGTCAGCTGAGTGAACAAGTGAACCACCAATGTCGCCGAATTCCTGCGGGAATTCAAGCGCCCTGCTGCCGTTTACCGAGAGATCAAACGCTCCTGATGCGAGCTGATCCTGGGTCGGCACCGACAAACCGGTCATCCAGCCCCATGAAACGAGTGTTTCGAAACCATAGTCATTTTCACGATAGAGGAAAGCGCCAACGTGGGTTTTGCCTGGCTTAACCTGCATGCTGAAGCCGACTTTTTCAGAGAAATTGTCGAAATAAACATGTGATTCACCAGTTATAGCCTGCATAAACTTGCCCGAAAGCAATTCAAAATCGGCCACAGGACGAGAACCATCAACTGCGAGAATATCAATGCCTTCCTTGTCGCGAATGCCGTATTTGAAGCTTCTGTTCATTATGGCAGCAGAACCGGAAGCCTCACCATAGGCATAGACTGCTTTGGCAACAATAATCGTGCCAAGATCGGTAACTTTGCCAGGTTCAACAAGGATTCCAGAGCGGAACACCCTCACATAACCCGGCATTTCCATCAGCTGAACATTGTAGTTTGCGCCCGGAGCGAGACCTTCGAGCACAAAAGTACCATCGCTGCCAACCTGCGCGTTTGCCCAGTCCTGACCCATAAAGGCGTCAATCCAACCAAAGGAGACGGGCTTTCCTTCTTCATCGAGCAGTTTGCCGGCAATCTTGCCACCGATAGGTATCATGATATTGAAAGCCATCTGCTCATTGACAAAGTTCGGCACAAAGGTCGGAACCTTGCCGCGACCATAGTTGACGCCTTCGAGAGAAAAGCCATTTTCGGTCTTGATGAACGCGCTGAGGAAGTCAGGAACATTACTGAAAGTAAAGCGACCGAATTCGTCAGTCTGAGTCCACATGCCACTCATAATGGCATCACCCAGGCTGTAATCGACAGCAGGAACCGGCAGATCGCTGGCTCTGACGTTCTGTCTGACAGAGTATCGTGATGCGGTAACAGTCTGAGCCGGCTGATAGGTATAGGCAGGCATGGTCATCGCCAGATTAACCTGAACGTTAGCAGCTTTCAACGGATTGCCACCCACATCGACAAGCTGACCGACAATCTTCTTGCCTTCAGTCAGGTCGATTTTCAGCGGGTTACCGCCAACTGCAACATTCACAACCTTCTTATACGAGTAGTTGCCTTCTGACGGCCAGATAGCGAGATCATAGAGCATACCCTGTTCAAGACCGACAATTTCGAACTGATAGCGGGTCACTCCATCTACAGTTATCGGAGTCATGGCCGGAGCACTGAACATGGTCGGCAGACCGAACGAGTCGCCTGCAGCGTTTGTGCCAACGGCTCTGGCTTCGACATAACCCATCACATTCAGGTGACCGGTGATCTTTGCGCCTTCGCCGATGAATATATTAACACTCTGCTCAAGCTGTGGCTTAGTGCCTTCACCTGGAACACGAACCGGAATACCGGGGTTGTAGCCCATTGGAACAATGGCCTGAATGTAGTAGTCAACACCGACTTCGGCCGGGAAGAAGAATCTGCCGGTCGGGTCGCAGGGAATTTCGAAATTACCCATGAAGGCAGGATACGGAATCATCGGCTGCCCATCGGTAAGAGTGCTGGCAGCTGTCTGCTTGCGCATGATTCTGATGGCAGAGCCCGGGAGCGGAACGATAGAACCATCGGTTGCTTTTGTGCCAACATAACCGGTTATCGGGTGACCATTTTCACCGAGGTCGAAATCAAGCTTCTGAGAAACAGAGCCCATCTCGACTTCGATATACTTGGCATAACCACCGGCCGGAACAACATAACCAAGATAGAAACCGGGCTGCAGGAAGCCGGTATACTGGCCACCGCTGACCTGTAATCTCTGCAGGGCGTTGCTGCCAAAGTCGGCACCTTTTGGTGCAAGAACAATATTGCCGTTCAAGGGCTGTCCACCAATGAGACAGGCACCATAGATTCTCGGATTTTCGGCAAGAACCACATTTAGAGGCTTACCGGTAACCGGGAAGTAATTCTCGAACGTTCGCTTCAGATAGGGCGAGCCCGCCGGCGGATTAACGGTTATGCGCAAAGCATAACTGGCCGGCACCAGAATCGGGAACTGGAGATCTGCGGGTATTTCTGCATACCATTGCTGGCTGAAGATTACCGGGAATCCGGGCAAGCCAGAGGTCGAACCCGGATTATCGGTAAATTCAATAGTGTAGCTTGCAGGGCTCTGCACAAGGCCTGCGGGCGAAGTGTTGATAACCAGCTCCGCCAAAGGATTCAGAGTTTCATTGAGTGTTACCAGAGAAGAATTTACTTCAAACGGCTGTGACCGATGTCTGAAAAGGCCTGAAGCCCCCAATTGCCAGATAGCGCCGCCATAATTGAAATAATCATAATACCACTCACGAAGCTCACCTTGGTCGAACCCCTTGAAGGTTTCATAAACAGTAAGAGTATACTTACCGCCGCTCCTGACATTGTTGAAGGTAAATTTACCATCCACCAGGGGAGACACCGCATCAAAGAGTTTGTCTGGCTGCGGGTGATTGGGATAATCCGGATAATCAGGATTTCCAATGTCAACAGTATCGGAAACAACACCGCCAATACCTGAGCCACGCAGGAATCCGACAAGGTTGGCAGGGTTCACACGGGCAGGAATACTTGCAAAATTCACCACAACGGTTGAAGGAGCAGTGAAAGTAACCACAGTCGGCTCAGTCGTCGGAACAGTTGGAAGAATTATGCTTTCGGGAGCAGAATAAGACCTGACGTTAAAAATCTGATTATCATACTTGTCATAGACAGGCTGACCGTCAGCATCAAGAAGCGGAATTCGGCGCTGCGCCGTAAAATAGGCCGGGGTGCTGTATTGAAAGCCAACCGGAAACGATGTCAGATCGGTCAGACTGAATTCAACCACGCCATTTTCATCACTCTGAGCTGAGCAATTGGTTCCAATGTGCGTCTCAGAATCTGTTGAAATTGCATCGCCCGTTTCCCCGAAATTAATATTGAAACTGACATTCGCCAGCCTGGGGTTACCGCTTTCATTACCCTGCAGAACAAAACGATGCAGCTTCTGCTTCGTCGGATCAAAAACAACACTTACAGACTGGACTGACGCACCAGTGGAGAATGGACGAAGGAATAGAGTCCCCCGATTGCTGCTCACCTCGTAGTCATATTTGTAAAGGTAAGCAATGTAATCGCCATCCTTCATCCAGGTCTCAAATTTGCCTTCGCCGTCTGTATATAGACTGCAATATTCATCACCACCCATAACGCCGGCCCAGGTGAAAGGCACTAAATTCACTCCATCGCTAATATTGCCATTCACCTTGTAAAGCCTGGCGAGAGACTTTTCAAAAGCAGTTACAACGCCACCCTGAATGGAAATTTCGCCAAGATAACTGGTCTGTTCAAGTTTGTATTCTCTATTCGTGCTGGTTTTCCAGGTGCTGGTCGCAGTATCTGAAAAAGCTGCAAGAATACTGTATTTTCCGGCTTCAAGGGGAATATTCGCATCTGAATTACCAGTTACCAGTCGACCGTCGTCAAGCGTTTGACAGTAAAAAGCCACGCTTGAATTGCCATTGTAATCCTTCATTCCGGGGTGCCCGGGCATGTCATCAGTATCGGTAAATGGAACTATCTTGACCAGCAGGCCGCCGACACCCACACCGGCTTCGTCAACGATTTTGGCCTGCAAAAAGCCTATCTGTTGCGGGTCAAGGTTGAATTCAACCGGAGCGGTCAGAGGTGCCGATGAATCGACAAACACAGTTCTCTTGATCAACGGCATGGTCTGAGAAGCGTAGCGATCCAACTCATCCATAGCGGTAATGCCGCCAATGTCAAAGGTAATTTCATATTTTCCGGTTTCAAGACCAGAAACCATGAAAGTGCCGGGCATGCCAGGGCTGGTTGGGCTTGGCGGAACAGTCGGCCCGGTCGGGGTAGTGGCCTCGGCAGTGAACACGCCTGTTCTGACAATAGAAGAATTCTGAGTGTTAACTACACTGATTCCCACTTTAGACCCCGCAGGAAGGGGCTGGCCATTGTTCAGCAGACGGCCCGCAAATTTGCCGCCGTCAGAAATGTTTATCACATGATTCAGAATGTCGGTGTCGCCGATTGCCATAACGATTTTGAACGGCACAAAACCATTTAGCGGAAAACCGCCGACCGTTGGCCTTTCAGATTCAAGTACATCGATAGCGACCTTCTGGCCTTTTACTGCCTTAAAAGCAAAGCCAGGGTCAGTAAGAAATTCTTTGGTTACTGAATCAAAACCAAAAGCAGCCCAGCTGAGACCGGCAGTACCCGGAACAACCGGATTCATAACCAGTCGACCATTACCAGTAAACGGCGTGCCATTGCGCATGACGTTGCCGGAAACGGTTACAAATTCAGCTGGATCAACAACCAGAGGCTGAGAAAGAACAGTAGTACCGGTTGCATTGAGAGAAATCGGAGCAAACAGCTTTACTGCCTCAGGTTCTTCGCCAACCGGTGGCAAGGCAGCCCTGATAACGAGGCGCTGTGTCGGGTCGGCAAACGGGTAAAAAATCACCCACTTACCCGTCGAATTCTGTTCATACTCATAATTACCGGCAACACCGCCGGAAGAGCCATCCGCATTAAGCAAACCTATCGCCCGGCTATGTTCGATTTCGCCACCGTTGACATCTTGCAGCACGGCCTGAAATGCCGGCTTTTGCGGAAGAACGACTGTCGGGTTAAGTTCTGTTTCGCTGCCAACAGTGAAAGGCTGGTTATAAACATAAGCATAGCACTTGAACTTGGCAGGGTCACCACGGTCAACAACACCATAATTATTAAACCCGGAAAAATACGCACTGTTAACGGACACACGGTAGTTGCCAGGTGAAAGACGGTTGAGAATTTTGCTGGTGCCATCACCAGCAAGATAGGTTTCAGAATACTCAAACCACTGATTGTTTATCTGTTTTTCAACTATGCAACGCGAGCTATTGCTGGGCAAATAATTGGTATCGCCAACTTCTTCGCCCTGGGCACCCAATTTGACCGAAACTGTGGTGCCTGCGCCAGCAGTCAGACTGACTTCAATATTGATGGGTGTGGCTGAAACATTCCGATAAGGATCAATAATAATTGCCGGGGCAAGTGTTTCATTCAACGCGGCTTCGGGAACAAATCTGAATGAATATTGCCCATAAGGCAGATAAATTGAGCCATTGCCGGTTCCGTTCCAATAGGTTGAATACCCGTAAACGTCTTCAAGACGCCCTGAAGAAGTTGAGGGTTGAACGATATTCACAATACCTTTGGTCTGTTTGAACTGCTCAATACTAAACTGATTTAAAGCAGTTCCTGATACAACAAAGGATCTGTAAACATCACTATAGAAATTCTCTACGGTCGATACGTTTTTTTGACCATCGCCATTATAATAGGTCTGAAAAGATTTTCCTGCAGGCCAGTAAAATTCGAAGTAACCTTCAGCGGTAAGACTCGACTGAGTCAAAGTCTGAAAATTCTCCACGAAATATGGGAGACCACTTCTGTTAATAGCAACGTTACCGGAAGTGAATGTGCCGAAACCTGCGACTCCATCAGTTTTGACATTTAGTCGAACTTTGGTGCCATTTTTTAAAACAACGTTAGTCTGAGCGGCCAGAGCCACTGAGTTTGTCATATTAAAAAAACGAGTTACACCATCAAACCAGGTTAATTGCGAGCCTGAAACTGCAGGCGGCACAACCAGATAACTGATATTTGGAGTAGGATTACTTGTTGAGCTTGGAACCGGATATACTTTTTGAAGAGTAACTTTGGCTAGACCATTTGAATTGGTTAAAATTGGACCGGCATAATATTCAGAGCCGTAGTAGTATCTTGAATTGTCCCAGACATAGACTGCCGCTGATTCAACCGGGTTACCGGCGCTGTCGGTAACCAGGAACGGAAATTCACTCGTGGTTATCGGGGACGTCTGGGCAAAGGCCGAGACGGCGGGTAAGAACAGAAGTGCGATGAGCACCAGCAGCATGCGTCTTTTCAGACTACAATTTTGCATCTACCTAACCTCCATATTTTTCATGAACAACCAGATCAAAACAGAACACAAACCAACCAGAAAAAGCTTATAACCAGACATGCGTCTGTGGCCCTGACGGCCAGAAACGTGATTCCTCCTGTATTTCTTTTTTAAGAACTCTTCTTGCGGCTGTATACTTTATCTTTTAAAATCTTACGCCGGCAAAATTTTAAAATCAATAGACAGATGAAGTTTTTTTAAGTCTGGGCAACGAAAAACTCACCAGGCCTTGAAAGATGCGGAAAATCGATTTTTCGCCGGGTCAGACGAGAGATCGAGCTCGGCGACATTTACACCGGCAGAGGCGAGCGCGGCAAAAACCTGCCAGGCGTGCGCCGGGGAAGCCTGATCGATGCCGACCAGAGCCGCCGACTGCCGGCGGCCGGCCAGAGTCAGAGTCGTGCGATTCAGAGTCGGGCTGGCAACTTCGGGCGGCAGAGCGTGAAAAACCCTCTCAAGGGCCGTAACCGCTTCAGAAGAGGCCGCCTGAGCCCGGCTGTCGGAAAGGGCCTTCAACTGCCCGAATTCTTCCAGTTTTTTCTGTAGATCGAGCGCCTGCGTCCGACTCGTTTCCAGAACCCGGTGCGCCAGCTTCAGACGGTCTTCAAGCGGGCGGGTAACCAGATACCAGAACAGAATCAACGGCACCACTAACACGAAAACCAGCAGAGCGCGGCGATCACGCGGGCTGCGTGCGAGCCACCAGGATTTCAGTTTTTCCATGCGGCCTCCAGAACGAAGCTGATACCGCCGTCGACCTGGCGTGATTCAACCGTATTGACCTTCGCAAACAGCCCTGAAGTATCGAGCCGGCCGCGAAAAGTTTCCAGTGCTGCGTAATTGCGGGCCAGACCATTGAGTCTGACCCCGGTATCGCGGGCAGTCAGACGCGTCACCCCGGCCTCACCAGCACCAGAAGCCGGCAAAACCTGCAGCAGTTTTATCCATGGCAGTCGCGGCAGCGTTGCCGCCTCTTTCAGACGTTTTTCAAGTTCGGAAATACTGCGCGAAACCTGAGTCATCGGCTCAACCACCGGAACCCCTGGAAAAACCGCAGAAAACGCCTGCTGCATGTGGTTTCTGGTGCGCTGCGCCGCCCCTTCGGTGATTCTGCACTCAAGCCAGATAAAAAAATGCCAGAAAAATACCCAGAGCAGCAGAACCACCACCCCGGCCGTCAGTGCCAGCCGGCGCAGCCCCTGCCGCCGCAACTGCCGGAAACCCGAAACATCGAGACTTTCGTCTTCCGATGTGAGCAGCGAAGCCAGGCGGCTGTGCAGCGCGGACGGGTCCGAAGCCAGATCAACAA
>ERZ795032.858-NODE-858-length-25706-cov-206.487817_pt1 | contig 25706 bp, 16 predicted proteins | sample MGYA00375124_ERZ795032 | MGnify/ENA primary metagenome ERZ795032 (study PRJEB30167, sample SAMN05720154) | activated sludge metagenome | isolation source: Anaerobic digester | place: China | collected 2015-12-16 ...
GTGCTCAACGCCTTTCGGCATCAAAGATCAGTTCGGGTGGACCGCGAAGGACGACCACGGGACTGATATCTGTGCTCAACGCCTTTCGGCATCAAAGATCAGTTCGGGTCCGTCTGCCACTGGACTTCTTTTTTCGGATACCGTGCTCAACGCCTTTCGGCATCAAAGATCAGTTCGGGCCAGCAAAGAGTTCACCGGCCATACCACCGATCATGTGCTCAACGCCTTTCGGCATCAAAGATCAGTTCGGGTCGATGCCTTATTCTATGACGGGTCATGCCGGGAGTGCTCAACGCCTTTCGGCATCAAAGATCAGTTCGGGTGAGGAGTGTTTGATGCTTTCCGTCCCGTCGTCCATGTGCTCAACGCCTTTCGGCATCAAAGATCAGTTCGGGCCTGTACGGAGGGCGAGAGCCTGGATCCCACGTCGGTGCTCAACGCCTTTCGGCATCAAAGATCAGTTCGGGTCGGCTTCCAGGTCCATAATCGCGTGGTGGACTTGTGCTCAACGCCTTTCGGCATCAAAGATCAGTTCGGGTGGGCTGAAAAGTATTTCCCGATTGGAGTTAACAAGTGCTCAACGCCTTTCGGCATCAAAGATCAGTTCGGGTCGATCACGCGTATCTGAGCTTCGTATTGCTCGCGTGCTCAACGCCTTTCGGCATCAAAGATCAGTTCGGGCCAAACCGACCTGGACGGATGAGCGTAGACGACAGGTGCTCAACGCCTTTCGGCATCAAAGATCAGTTCGGGCTTCGTCCGACAATTTACGGAGGGCGGTCATGCAATGTGCTCAACGCCTTTCGGCATCAAAGATCAGTTCGGGACGATCGAGAAAGAGGTTTACCTCTCCGAAGCGTTGTGCTCAACGCCTTTCGGCATCAAAGATCAGTTCGGGATGGATGGATGAATCGAACTCCATCGTCTGCGGTTGAGTGCTCAACGCCTTTCGGCATCAAAGATCAGTTCGGACCGGGATACTGCTGTTCGAGGTCAAAATCTTGTGTGCTCAACGCCTTTCGGCATCAAAGATCAGTTCGGGTTCGAATGGATCGAGTACAACGAGGACGTATTTTATGTGCTCAACGCCTTTCGGCATCAAAGATCAGTTCGGGCGCCCTTGTCCAGGTTGAAGTTGAGAGCGTCGTTGTGCTCAACGCCTTTCGGCATCAAAGATCAGTTCGGGGCAAAGGGAGTAGTGGAAAATGCTGGATACCGAGGGGTGCTCAACGCCTTTCGGCATCAAAGATCAGTTCGGGCCGTTATTGACCGACGCCTGATTCCAGACTCGGAGGTGCTCAACGCCTTTCGGCATCAAAGATCAGTTCGGGACGGCTCCTGTGATATCGATCCGATTCCACCAGTTGTGCTCAACGCCTTTCGGCATCAAAGATCAGTTCGGGGGCGAGGCTGGAGGAGTATCGTTGAGGAGCGCCCGGTGCTCAACGCCTTTCGGCATCAAAGATCAGTTCGGGGGCCGAGGCGCTGAACCTGTCGGGCCATCGGCTGGTGCTCAACGCCTTTCGGCATCAAAGATCAGTTCGGGAGTATGGGCTGAGTCGAGATCGTCGATTCTGGGGGTGCTCAACGCCTTTCGGCATCAAAGATCAGTTCGGGCCAGTACACTGAGGGAGACCGGCACCAGGCACTCGAGTGCTCAACGCCTTTCGGCATCAAAGATCAGTTCGGGTTCCAGTTGACCTCGAGGTTTCAGGATCCGCGCAGTGCTCAACGCCTTTCGGCATCAAAGATCAGTTCGGGACCTCACGGATGAATTCGTGCGGACGAAGGTCGCGTGCTCAACGCCTTTCGGCATCAAAGATCAGTTCGGGCTGGAAACAGCGCAAAGAGATTGGGATAGAGGCGATGTGCTCAACGCCTTTCGGCATCAAAGATCAGTTCGGGATCGAGAAGCTCCCCAACCGACGACCGGAACGCGCGTGCTCAACGCCTTTCGGCATCAAAGATCAGTTCGGGTCGTCTGGGAGGGGCGCGCAAAATGAAGCGAGGCTAGTGCTCAACGCCTTTCGGCATCAAAGATCAGTTCGGGTCATCTCCTGACTGTGGGGATGCGCTAGCCATGAGTGCTCAACGCCTTTCGGCATCAAAGATCAGTTCGGGCGGTGGCCTCCGATATTCTTGGGCCTAATTTCGGGTGCTCAACGCCTTTCGGCATCAAAGATCAGTTCGGGTGGACCCGGAAGACCCGAACGCGCTCACGGAAATGTGCTCAACGCCTTTCGGCATCAAAGATCAGTTCGGACAAGGGCATGTATAACGATTTGTTCCTGGCAATGTGCTCAACGCCTTTCGGCATCAAAGATCAGTTCGGGCAACATGTTTTACCAGGGGCAGAGCTAATGCGGCAGTGCTCAACGCCTTTCGGCATCAAAGATCAGTTCGGGACCCAATAGGCTACGTCGATGAAACTTACAACCCGTGCTCAACGCCTTTCGGCATCAAAGATCAGTTCGGGTCTTTCCCGGTCCACCCGAGGACCGGGTAGAAAAGTGCTCAACGCCTTTCGGCATCAAAGATCAGTTCGGGTTGCCAGGTTATACGGATACTCAGCCCCTTTCAAAAGTGCTCAACGCCTTTCGGCATCAAAGATCAGTTCGGGATGACCGGGAGCCGTTCCCTCGATTTTATGAAAAAGTGCTCAACGCCTTTCGGCATCAAAGATCAGTTCGGGTCATGGTGTGCTCCGACTTGAGTCTGAACTGCTTGTGCTCAACGCCTTTCGGCATCAAAGATCAGTTCGGGACTTTGCCTGCTAAGGCTTGCAGGAAAACGACCAGAAGGTTTTGAATCAAGCATCTCTCTGTTTTTCTCTGCTCTTGCTAGTCCGTTCATATGAGTCATTCTCAATCCGAGCATATATAATTAATATATAAGAAAATAGTGTCAATCAAGCATCTCTTTTCCATCTTGTCCGCTCCGAAGCCAAGCTCCGCCCAACTCGGGGCAAGAAAATTCCTCTCCCGACATCATCAGAGCACGGATGCTTGAATTCTCCAAGGAAGCTCCGATAGAGCCTGTTTCAGAAAACTTGGAACCTGGAAGGCGGCTCCGTCCAGGGTTCGCTGCCCCTGCTATCGATAACCCTTCGTGCGCACGCGGGGCAAAGCCGCACGATCATCAAATCGTCTTCTTCGTCCTTGAGGACTTTGCTCAACTCCCATCTCATGGCCTCCAGGCGTGTCCGGTTCATCTGCACGCGGAATATGGAGTACTGCAGGTGTTCACCACAGCCCTTGAGTATCCGGTACGCCTTGTACCAGCGTTTTGGGTCCCTAATGTCATAGCAGACCAGGTGCCAGTGCTTGTCTTCGCCCATTACGCAATGCTTTCCCTTCAACGCAATCGAAGTTTTGCAAAGAGACCCGGCTGCCCGCTCCATTCCTTTTCGAGAAGCCTTGCCTCAAGTTCTATGGTCCGTGCGTATGTCAACGAATAGTCGAGGACGGGATGTTTCCACTTTTCCTGTTTTCGGGATTCGTAAAGCTGGATGGCCTTCCGTCTTCCATTGAGGTTGAGCCACACTTGTTTGGTGGTGATTTCGAAGTCGTCCGGCTTCCACTGTCTGCGGTTGACGGAACCCACCAGCGGCACGTCCCAGAGAATCACCCGGAAGAGTTCCATGAGGTCCAGGGCAAGCGGGTATGCCGCCGAACGTGGCGTGTGCAGGAGTCCGAAAGCCGGTTCAAGGCCTACAGCCAGCAAAGCGTTGATACAGTCTCTGTAAAGCAGCGCGTATCCAAAAGAAAGAAGGGCGTTGAAGGGATCGCGGGGCGGTCTTCGGCTTCTGCCGCTGAAGCGGAGGGGATCATCCTCGGAAAGATTCAAAAAGGAAGCAAGGAGGTGGAAATATTCACGGGCGCCTGCACCTTCATGGCCGCGAATCTCCTCGATGGTTTTGTCCATCTCGTTTGCAAGGAGGCCGCCGGTCAACCCGCCGTGGCTTCCAGGCACTACGATTTCACGGTTGATTCGGCTATCGGCCTCCAGCCCACGCTCCATCCGGGCGAGCGCGGCAAGCTCCTGTCTCAGTCGGGCAATACTCTCCCCCACTTCAGCAGGGCGAACCCCGTCCGTTTTGGAACGAGTATTGCGAAGCACATACCGGAGCTGATTTTCCAGCTTGGCGGTTGCGAGGCGCAAGACTAGTCGAATTCTGCGGGCCGCGTCCTGAAGGGCGGCGTATTGGCGGTTTCGGCGCTGGACGCCTCCCGCTCCGGAAGCCAAAGCCGCGACATAGTGCCCGCCAAACGAAAGCCAGTGCAGACCGATGCTTCGGGCAGCACAAAAATGAATGCACTGAGTGGAGACCTGGACATTGCCGTGCAGCACCAGGGCGGTTACGGATATTCCCGGAAGCGGTTTCTTGGAGCCATCCGGCAGGTGGACAACCAGTTGCTCACCATCTTTCCGGATTGAGCTTCCCTGCTCGACGACATGGATCACTTGCCCGTCCTCGGGAGGAAAAAGGCGCTGGGGTTTCGCCTCGGGGTCTAGGACGAAACGTTCCTCTTCCGGTAAACAAACCGGAGCCAGGGAGCAAGTGCGACAGAGCCTTTCAGGCACGGCCACAGCGGGTCGCTCAAGCGACCGGCGCAATTCCCGCGCGCGTGCCACCGCCTGCCGCACTTCTCCCTCGGCCGCTTTGAGATCCACAGACAGCACAACAGTGCGTTTGTCGGCGTGATAGCGAATTTCGGCTTCGCGGAGGGCTTCCCCGGTGTGTTCGGCCAGGAGCAGAGCATAGGCCAAAACCTGGAGACGGTCGCTCGGCCAGGCTTCCTTTCCTTCCTTGGATTTGCCCTTTTTGTGTTCGCAGACCACGAGGCCGCCGGATTTGCGGCGCACGCAGTCCATCTTGCCTCGAATCCCCAGACGCTCGCTTGCCAATTCCACGGTATAGCGGTCCTCGCCCCGGTCAAGCTCCTCATGAATTCTGCGCCCCGCATAGACATTGGCGTCGGCGACCCGGATTTCTTCGACCTCTTCAAGATAGAAGAGCCGTTCGCAGTAAGCCAGCGCGTGCAACGCCATGACCCGGATCAGCGGATCATCGGTGGTCTTTTCCGCCTGATGGAAAGAGCTCAAACAGTCTTCGAACTGATCTTCCTCCGGCGCAACTTGTTCTTTCAAGAGTATTTCACCTCGATCCAAGCTTTTGATGTGGGTTCCACCGCTCTGTGTTCATTTGGAGCAAACAGCACAGATCGGGTCCGCGACATATCGGCCCGATCGATGGTAACAGTCACACGCGTGACACGCGCGGGCATCCCTTCCCACTCCTCTTCCAGCTTTTCGAACCAATAGGCGGGTTTGGGCTGTGGCACCGGCTCAAGCCGGTCGATCAAGAAGTTGTTGTCCCCCAGGAATGGCAATCCATAGTCACGGGATCGACCGCCCTTGAGCCCCTCCTCCACCCATTCCTCGAACTCGGGATTTCCATCCATGCAGAGGTAGGCTCTGATGTTTGACAGAAATTCCCGACGCACTGGAACTATGTTGTATTTGTTACCCTTGGTATTGCCCGCGTGTTCTCTACCGGCGGTCCCAATGGGGTAGTTGTGCAATTGCTGGAAAACACTGTGATGAAGTGGCCAATCCAGAGCCGCAATAGCCAATCTCACCTGGGGAAGGCCAGCCTTGATGGAAGTCATAGGCAAGCCAAGATCTTCCCTCATCTCGATGCCTGCAACGTTGAGAAGCAATCCGTAAGCGGCCGAAGGAGTGAGGAATCCGGCCGTCGGCCTAAAGCTGCCTCCCGTGAAGGTCCGGAAGACGCCAAAAGGGGCTTGAAGGTATAGAAAAAGCATACCGCCCTCCGCTCAATTCTTGAAGGCTTGCTTGCTGACCGTACTCAACAGTCGCTGTGGATTGCGGTCAACCGTCACTCCGTTTTGTTTGAGTTTTCCGACAGTGTTTTCGTCCAAATCCTTGACCAATTTCCCTCCAACGAAAAACTCGACCCCGGGATAGTCACCCATCAAGATGCCATCTACAACTTCAGGCATAGTATGCATGCCGTCTTTCGCAATTTTGAAGCCATAGGTGTCAAAGCCTGCAACAAGCTGTGGAGTCAAACGCAACACGATGCTGGAAGGGGCCATCTCAAATAGGCTCCTGGCGTGATTGCCTGCCACACTGTGCAGTTCTCCGATGGCCTTGAGAAGGGCTGTGGTCCATTCGGGCTTCTTTCGACAATCGTTCAGATTCAAAGCAAACGGGTATTGAAACGCTGTATGCGCTGTGTCTCGATGTAGAAGTTGAGAGTTTTCGGCGTTCTGCCAAGGGCTGTCGACATTCTGCGGAGATTGGGTGAAGATGCTGTCATGGCGATAAGGTTCCAAGGCTACGGCCATATTCATTCGCAATAGGGAATCCCGCTTGAATGAAAAGTTGGCAGGATTGCGACCCGCTTTCTTAATGTTCTCGAGGTGCTTTTTCCGGTCGTTACTGTTTGCGGCGATGAGCCAACCCATGAAGAAATCGTCCGCGTAGCGGTCCTGGTCCGGGTAGTCCTTGTACTTCACGGCGAGTTGATCCTCGTCATGGAGCCTCTCCCGGTTGCAGGGCAGACCGAAAGCCTTCAGACATTCCCGCAGAGCATTCCGCATTGCTTCGGGAGAAATGATCGGATATTCGAAGCGGCCGATGCTGATCTTTTGAATGACGGAACGATTTTCAGCCGATTCGCCCCGGTAATTGGAACTCGGAGCGGCGTAGGTCAAGACTGTACCGAACAGATTCATGGCTGCTATACCTCCTCTGATTCATTTGGTGAAAGGTAGGAATGGGCGGAAAGGGCGAGCATGGACAGAATCTTTATTCTCTCCCAATCGTTCATCAGCGCCCCGGAAACCGCCAGGTAGTCAGCTTCCGACATGTAATGAGGCACAGAACAGACGGTCCCTGCAAAATATTCGGTGAAATCCTGGTCCCGCCTGCCTCTCATTGCCAGAAAAGCGTCACTGCAAACCCTTTCCCGCGCCTCACGGTATTCTTGTGGGTAGATAATCCGTTGCTTGTCGTCCCTCCGGTTTCTGAAATCCTTGAATTTCTTTCCCGACTTCTCCTCCGTCCTGTAGTTGACGTAGTTTTGAACAAGGCGATACACTCTTAACGCCAATTGGTCGTCACGGTCCTCTTCGCTCATGCTGCCTCCTTCTGTCTTGTTCTTCATGCCATACTCCATCAACGAGAACCTAAACCTCACATCATTCCCGAAGAATGAGATTCCTCTGGGGGTTTCAATTCTGTTGTAGATGAAAAACGGCAGGGGATGCTTCTGCAGAGTGTCATCCGATTTCTCATACCATTTTCTGCCGTGCAGGAGATTCCTCACGTAGAGGGATCTAAAAAGAGGGTTGCGTGAGTATTTGCGGAGGCCTGCATAGTCACGCAAAACGGCGGAATGGGGGACGATTCGTTCAGCGGCCAAGTTGCGAATTCGGTTGCCTTGCTTTTGCAGGTGGTAGAGCTCTACCGAACCCAGGCTGAAGTTGATTGTGTCCAATTCCTGGATCTTTTGCTTACTGAACTGATAAAGAAACTCCAGACCTCCTTCTTCGTACAGATCTATTAATGCCGCCTTCGGACGCAACCCCTCCACATCAGGCTCCAGGCTTCTCAGCATTTCTCGGGCATCATCACAGAAAAATTGCAGGTGGGATGGTTCGGGAATTGCCAGGACAAAACCTGATTCGGTTCTTTTCATTGGCCACTCTTGATCGTTCGATTTTTCGCGGCTCAGAATTCGGGGTACGAAGATCATGGAAACAATGGGCCAGAAATGCAAAAGCAAGTTGTTTTCCACAGTGCCCTTGAAAGGAACTCTTTCCGCGTTGGCATCCTCCGCTCCAACGAATAGCGAGCTTGAGAAACCGTCTGTCCGGCTTTTTCCTTTGTTGCGTTTTCTGAAAGAATCCTGCAAGAGTATCCAAAACAATTCTCCAAGAGATGACCGCCTCCCTTCGGCGCGCTCTTTGTAAACTCGTCGAGTTGCAGGTATTCCCCGCAGTGTCCTCCAAAGCATGTCGCGCCAGAGTTTCACCCAAGCGCCGTCGCCGTCAGGGAACAGTGCTTGGAGGAACTCCCCTTTAGGTTGAACGGCGTCGTAGACAAACCTCTTCTCAATCTTGCTCTTCCCCTTGACTTCGACACTTATCTCTTTGACAAACTTGGGTTCCTGTCTCTGACGTGGTTCTTTGGACTCCACTTCGATCCACCCGGCAGCGTACAGATCGTCAAATACTGCTTGCAGGCTGTCTTGAGTGAAAGCAATGCGGGCATTGGTGGGGGTCAAGTCCTCTATGGTCGGCAAAGGCGTCATCTTCCTGTCGACGAGCGTGGTGATCATCACCAACAATCCTGCCAGCCCCGCTTTGTGTTGAGCCGTCGGGAGGCTGAACAGGTCGTACTCAAGAATCAGTGTCTCTTCCTGTCGAGTTGTCCCATTCATATTATTTTCTCCAAAGGGTGATCAAGAAAGCCGAACAGCGGATCGTAATGGGAGGATTCCGCGACCAGGGGGAATCTACCCATCCGAGGATGCGTACTCGCAAACCGTCGGGGAACAGGGATGAGCAAGCCGTCCGTTGAGGCACGTTCTTTGCGTAGTGCGAAGTAACGAGCCACATCGGTTGACAAGATTGCGCTTACACTTGCGTGGTTGTCATCACGCAGACTCTGTTCCCTTGCCAAAGCCCAGGGGCCATTTTCCAGAAATGCCGAGTAGCGTTCCGGTTCCACGTCCAAAGGTCCGAGTTCTTCCAGTAGCCTCTCCAATAGAACCTGACTTGCCGCCTTGTCCTCCAACTCGCTCAGGAACCTTGCGCTTCCCTCCAAGTCCGCAAGAGTGTATGGCATTTCGTCTTCGGCCGGATAAAACCATGCTTCGCCTATTCGATCGCCTTCCGGGCGTGTCTTGCGGTTGCACCTTCCAAGTCGTTGGATCATGCTCGTAATGGGGGCAATTTCACTAATGAGCACATCGGCATCTAGATCCAGGCTCATTTCGCAAACTTGGGTCGTTACCGCCAAAACCGGATCGCCATTTCCCTGAAAAGCCTTAACCACTGCAACATGACGCTCTCTGCGATCCTCAAGCCGGAACCGGCTGTGGTAGCACAATGCATTGAGCTTCCTTGCCCACTTCTGACACCGAGAGACCGTATTCACCACCCAGAGCACGCGTTTTCTTTGCTCGAGTGCCCGCACGGCAATTTGGTCGGCCCCATCCTCGCCTTCCAGACGGTGAATCAAATATCGCAGCATGGACGCACCTGCTTCGAGTTCAGGAAATGGTTCAGTCATCCCCGGAAACACCTGCAAACCGCATTCCTCTACTAGGTCATTCTTCCGAGTAGACGGGAGGCTTGCCGTCATGCAGAGAACGGGCACGTCAAAATTCTTGAGGAAGAGCTTCAGGGCTGAGAAGAGACTTCTGTCAAAGCTGTGCACCTCGTCAATCACGACAACGGAATCAGCCAGGAGAGGCAGAAGGCACACCGACCTGTAGACCTGCTGCATAAAGCCCAGGAACTGGTCGACGGTGGCGCTGAAGACCCGGCGTTGCCAGAAGCCAAGCGAATACAACCGATCTTCGGTGCTGAAATCCTTTCCGTGCCTTTCGTCCTCCAGGTTGTCAAACATGCCTTCCAATTCAAAAGCGGCAGTGCCGCTCACCAGGCTGGCATCGGCCTCTGGTGCCCATGAGACATAATCCCGGAAGCCTTCAGCAGCGGTTGCACGTGTTGGATAGAGGAAGATGACCCTGGCTGTCGGCGTGTCCGTGAGACGCGACTTGATCCACCGCCATGCCGCAAGGGTCTTGCCGCTGCCGCAAGGAGCTAGAAGAAGCGCTCGGCTGGAAAGAGACTCAGCGGCATGCTGAAAATCACTCCACGCGAACGTGCGCCCACTTGTTTCAATTTGCCGGATTCTCGGCGTGATGACTGAGTCTTCGATGTAGCCTGCGTCAAGGCTCATCTCAAAGGCCAGCTGCAGCCACTCCCCGAGGTCCTTGTTCTCTCTGACGACACCCGATCCGCAACTGTCGGCTTGGATAAGGGCGGCTCTGACCGCCATGAGGAAGCAGTTCACATGAGATTGAGGCTTTGCCTCCCTCCGGAACCTGCGCATATCCTTCTTTATCTTTTCACGCACCTCGCCTATGTGAAGCCCCGTTCCTTCGTCAAAGGTCCAAATGGCTTCAGGCAGTCCTGAGGATGTCAGGGGGAAGCCTATTTTCTTGGCCAGGTTGCTCAGAATCTCCAGAATGGCGTCAGGGTAAATCTGAAAGTGCCCTATGGGAGTCAACGGCTGAGCAAAATCCCTAAGAGACGCCCTGAGGTGATGGCCGACGACAGCGCCGAACACGATTCTCTTGTCCACTGCGGGGATGGAACTGAGCCATTTTTCAACTGGCGGCAGCCACAGAAACAAGCCGCTGAGATGATCATGCCAGATGGCTTGAAAACCTTTCCTCCCAGCCACCATGTCCTGGAAACCGCTATTGCCTTTGCCCAGATCGTGGAGGACACAGGCGAGAAGCCCATGGACAAGAAACAGGCTGTAGTCGCTCTCGTGGAGTTTGAAGAAACGCAGCCACTGGCGGGAAAGCCGGGTAGGATGCTCAGAGCACGATCCAAACATGGTTTGGAAACTCTCGACGACTTTCATCGTGTGCCCTTCGAGGGTTTCCTCGAAACGAGGCGTTTTGGAATCTCTAACGCTTTTTGCTAACAGGGGCTCCAGGCTCATCTGCCACTCCGAATCGCCTCAAAAAACCCGCACCCCATCTTGCGGCGGCCGCCGAGGCCGTGCTCCTGGAGAAGAATGGATTCCTCGGCGGTCAGCTCGGAGGCGTGGACCGAATAGCCGACCACCTGTTTGTCATGGACCCGGAAGGTTCGCCGTTTGCCGATGGTGCATCTGCCTTGGACGCCAAGTCTCTCCTTCTGCGCGGCGATCTCGGCCTCAAAACGTTTCTGGTCGTGACCGTTCTTGCTCGTGACCAGTTGGGCGTACAGCTTCACGGCCGGGATGAGAGCGCTTGTCCGCGGCACGCCCACGGTCAAATTCTGCCCCAGGACCTCCAGTGTCTTTCCCGCAAGGCCGAGGTAGGCTCCGATCCGACCGGCGGGAAGTCTCAAGACCAGCTGGGAATGCGGGGCGATGTCGAGCATCCCGTCTCCGATGTACCGTCCCCGGACGAGCTTCAGAGCCACGTTTCTGTCTTCATGCATGAACGGTAGAACGCGGCTCAATGCCCCATAAAGGGCATACCCGTGGTCCACGTGCAGGGTGCGCCCAAGCAGTTGAAAGCTCAGGTCGATTTTCGGTTCGGCGATCATGTCTCCTCTCCCTCCGTTCATAGAGCAGGTCAGCGCGACGGAAGCGTTTCAATTACAGCCGTAAAGCCCGGCGGCCCTTCGGTGTTCTTCCGCGACGATCTCGCGGAGAGACTCGGGCGTGACCACCTCCACCCGGCTTCCGTAGTACAGCACCCAGTTCACAAACTCCGGAGTGACCGGCAGGTGAAGCCGGAACAAAACGTGCCCGTCCGGTTCGACTTCCACGCGCTGGCTCTTGTGCCAATGCTCTTCGCTGACCCAGCGCCCCGCCTCCGGGGTGAAACGCAACGCCACATCCACGGGGGCCTGCGAGTCTCCGCGCATCATCCCCCAGGACATGCCCAGGTAGTCGTCCACGCTGAAATCGCGCGGGATCGAGTAGCGGTGTTCCAGCAGCTCCGCCTCGGATATCCGGTCCACCTTGAAGACCAGGACGGCCTCCCGCAGCTCACACCGGGCGATGAGGTGCCACGAACGCACATAGGACAGAAGGTGATAAGGGCACACCACGCGCTCGTTTCGCTCACCCCCGCGGGACGCCGTCTCGTAGACGATGCGCACTTTCCTCCCTTCGATGAGAGCCAGGTTCAGGAGCCTCAACATCTCCTGGCGGTGTTCGCGCCCGGTTCTCATGCCCGAGGCTCCGGCCGCGGCCCGCAAATGAGGGGCGAATTCCGCCGGGAACAGCGATTCCAGCCGGGCGATGGCCGCCGCAAGATCCGAGGAACTGATTCCGGCGAGCCGCCGAGCGGCCTGAACCGCCAGCAGGAGGGCCAGGGCCTCGGAAAAGCTGTACCTCACGGGCGGCAAGGAGGGGGTCTCCTCGAAGTAGTAGCCCTCGGGCGAATGCGCCAGGAGCAGCCTGAGCCCGTGGCGGATGATTTCCAGGTCTTTCTGTATCATCCGCTCACTGACCTCGAACCGCGATGACAGGTCGCGGCGGAGGTAGCGGCGGGGATTGACCAGGATCATCCGGGTCAACTCGAGGATCCTCGAGATGCGCTTTGTCTCTTCGAGATTGCGGTGACGCGTTTGCGTAAATCGAGCCTTCATCCTTCGTCCCCTGCGCAAATTCCCTGCGGCTGATCTTGCCGTTAGAGTAAAGACCGCATGGGAACAGTCCGGTTCCCGCTACAAAAAAGCTTAAAATTTACAGACTCAAGAAAACAAACCTATCAGCAAGCACAAACGTCTGCTAACCATTCCTCGTCAACATCGTGATGCCTGTCCCCATTGAACGGAAAACCTTGCCTCTGAAATTGATTGAATGGGATCTGTTCTCTGCATCACCAGCCGATATGGAGTGTCGCAAGTCGAATTGTCCGACTCTTCATTCAGAATAGTTTGTAATGAATAAAGCCATAGCACGCATTCTCCGGATTGAATTGAGTCAAAGCGGGCAGGCAATGCATTTCGACAATCATTACCTACCGACAATCGAATGGGATTATTGGAGGCAGGATATCACATCTTGAGGCACAACTGTCAAGGTTTTGTGGAGTGAACAAAGGTGAACATGACGCCAAGGTCGGCCATCTTGACTCCAAGCCGATCATGCAGGCAGGAACTGCGGCCACGATGCCGTCTGTGGTTCGGAAGAGCTTGAACGGACCGACGGCTTCCGGTTTGGGTCGCGATGACGGTTAACGCTTTTCTTCGCATTCCGGGGCAGGTCTAGATCCGGAAGGGTGAGGGGAGCCCGGCGGGCGTTCCCCCCGTGACGTATTGCATTCCGACGCAACCGGGTTTTCGGTCCACGCGCAGGCGCGAGAGACCAGGTTGCGTTCAAGCCGAGTGCATTGGGCGGGAGGGCACAAAGCCCTCCCCTTGTATGTCTGACGGGCACATTGGTCCGTACAAAGGGCGCGCTTTATCCCCGCCCGCGTCTTTCCCGAACATTCTCCGGCATCAGAGAACGAACCGCGCATCGCTGCCCCTGATGCCCGGGATGACTTCCAGCCGCGCGTCGACGCGTTCCCGGAGCTCCGGCACGTGCGAAATGATTCCCACCAGCCGATTGCCCTCCTGGAGATCGACGAGCGTCTGAAAGGCGAGGTCCAGGGATTCCTGGTCGAGGCTGCCGAAGCCCTCGTCCACGAAGATGGTTTCCAGCCGGATTCCCCCGGCGTAGGCCCGGACGACGTCGGCCAGGCCCAGGGCCATGGCGAGGGAGGCGAGGAAGCTTTCGCCGCCGGAGAGCGTATTCACCGGCCGGGTGGTTCCCGTGTAGGTGTCGTAGACCGCCAGGTCCAGGCCGGCGGCGGCCCGCTGGTCGCCTCTTTCGCGGGAGCGCTGCAGATCGAAGCGCCCCCGGCTCATCCGGCGCAGGCGGCGGGAGGCCGCATCGAGCACGTCGTCGAGCAGGGCGGCCAGCACGAAGCGCTGGAACGTCAGTCCCGGCGCGTTCTTGCCGTTGGCCACCTCGGAGATCCGGCCGACGACGCCGTAGCGGTTCTGCGCCGCTTCCATCTCCCCGGCCAGCTTGTGAAGATCCGCGTTCCATCGGGCCAGTTGATCGGACTGGGCGCGGAGCGCCCCGTGCCGCGCGATCGCCGAACGGAGCGCCTCCGAGGCTTCGCGCGCCTTCCGTTCCAGTTCCTCCAGAACCGGGGCTTCCAGCCCCTGCGCCGCAGCCACGGCGCGATCGAGCCGCTCCCGGGCCGCCCGGTGACGCCCGTGAAAGTCCGCAATCTCACGCTCCATGCGGTCGACGTCCTTGCCGTCCAGCTTCGCCGCCCGGTAGTCCTCAACGCTTGCAAATCCCTCCTCCGCAAGCCGCAGACGGAGCTCCTCCCGGCAGGTTCCGGCCCGCTCTTTTGCAAATTCGAGGGCCTCGACCGCGTTCCGGAAGGTTTCTTCGCAGGCGGCCGCCCGCGCCGCCGCGGCTTCGTGACGCGCTCTCGCCGCTTCCTGTGCGTCAAGCAGTGACCGCAGCCGCTTCTGAGCCGTCGAAATGGCGCGTTCGAGCGCCTTCAGGTCCCGCAGCCGATCGGGCACCTTTCCCTCCCGCTCGGCCATGACGGCCGCCTGGCCGTCCATTCGCCGCACCGCCGCGCGCAGACCGTCTTCGAGCCGGCGCAACCGCTTTTCGTTCCCGGCCGTCCGTTCCTCGACGCTTTTGAGCGCCACGGCCCGGTCCGTCACCTGCGCCCGGGAGGCCACGGCGGTCCTGAACCTCGCCCACGCGTCCCTCAACCGGGTTTTCAGGTCCCGGAATCCCTCGGCGGGAACCTCCCCGGCTTCGGCCCGGAGGTTCGCCGCAGCGCTCTGCAGCGCAACGACCTCCAGGTTGGCGCGTTCCGATTCCAACCGGGCCTTTTCGTATCTCGATTCAAGCTCCCTGGCGTGGGTTCTCGCCTTCTTGAGAGCCGCCTCGGTGGGCAGTTCGCCCTCGTGGCCGGCCGGCGAAGGATGATCGGTCGCGCCGCATACCGGGCACGGAACGCCGTCCGCGAGCCGTCCGGCCAGTATCGCCGCCTGCCCGTCCAACCATTTCTTTTCCATGCCGTCCAGCGCCGTTCTGGCGTCGGTCAACGCGGCGAGCGCCGCGCCCGCCGCCGCCCCGGTCTTTTCCCGGCGAGCGAGCGCCAGGACCAGGTGCTTCTCGGAGGTCTTCAAGCGGATGGTCGTCCGGTAGGACGCGGCGGCCTGGCGCACCTCGAGGCGATAACGCTCGGCGTGCACCGCCTGCGCCTCGGTCTCCTCCAGCGCGGCCCCGGCCTCGGCCATCTCGGCCCGGCAGCGTTCGAGGGCCGCCGCTCTGAGCCCGCGCAGCCTTTCGATCCGTTCGACCCTGGCCTTCATTCCGCCCAGGTCCGATCGGGCGGCTTCCAGTTCCCTGACCTGGTCGATCATGGCGGTGAGCTGCACCACGTCGCGCCGAGCCGCCTCGCGTTGGCCTTCGCGCTCCCGCTCTCCGGCCAGCGCCGTTTCCGCCGCCTGCCTGGATGCCCGGGCCTTCTCGATCTCGACTTCGGCCGTTCGGACCCGGACGGAAGCGTCCCCGAATTCCTTTTCCCTCGCCGCCAGGTTGGCTTCGACGCCGCGCAGCCCGGCGGCTTTTCTCGCCCGATCGAGCTTCACCCGGCGATCCTCCATTTGGGGTTTCCGTTTTTCCAGCGCCGCGAATTCGGCCTGTGCCCGCGCGGCTTCGTCGAGGATGCGCCGGATTTCGCGGCCCTTGTTCACCGCTTCGTTGGCCAGGGCTTCGCTTTTTTTGAGCGCCTCGATCTGCCCGCCGAGCGCTTCGAGCCGCTCGGCGAAACCCTCCATTGCTTCCGCCAGCTGCCGTTCGGATTCGACGGCAGCCTGTTCGAGGATGAGCCGCCGTCTTTTGCCGAAGTCTTCCAGGGCGTGCTGGATTTCCCTGGCCGCCTCCTTCACGGCTTCTTCGATGCGCCGGTATATTCCGGTCTGGAACAGGACCTCGAGGATCGCCTGGCGCTCGCGGGAATCCGCGGTCAGGAATTTGCGGAACTGCCCCTGGGGAAGCATCACGACCTGCCGGAACTGGCTGCTTTTGAACCCCAGAAGCTGCTCCATCCGATCGGTGACCCGGGTCCACTGGTCCGCCAGCAGCGTCCCTTCCCGCGACTCGTCGACAAGCCCGGTGCGGTCGTGCAAAACGGCGGCCGGGCGCTGCACGACGGTTCCCTCGCCTCGCGCCCTGGGCCTCTCCTGCTCGGGACTGCGGGTGATGCGGTAGACGGCCTCGCCCAGCGAGAAGTCGAACGTCACGCGGGTCGGGGTGCCCGCCCTCGCATAGTCGCTCCTGAGATGACGGACGTCCCGTTCCCCGCCCGACGTTTCCCCGTAGAGCGCAAAACAGACGGCATCCAAAAGGGTGGATTTCCCGGACCCGGTCGGTCCGTGGATCAGGAAGAAGGAACGGTCTCCCAGCACGCGGAAATCGAAAACCTGCTCGGAGGCATAGGGCCCGAAGGCGCTCAGGGTGAGCTTGAGCGGGCGCATCAGTCGGCCTCCCGTTCGGCTCGGCGCAGATTCTCCACGATTTCCGCATAGGCCGCCGCCTGCTCCGGGGTGAGCTCGTCGCCCGTCACCTGCGAAAAGAACGCCCGGAAGAGCTCGAGGTCGCTCAGTCGGCGGTGGTCCCGGGCGGCGCCCCCGGTTTCGCCGGCGGCTGCAAGGTGGGACCGCTCGATGTGCAGCAGGTTGGGGTAGATCTCGGAAAGCCTCCCGTGGGCGTCCAGGATCGGTTCCCTGTCCGTCAGGACGGCCATGACGTAGTCTTCCCGCGATTCCGCGGCCTGGGGCCCAGCCAGAAGCTCCCGGAACGCGCCCCGGATGCACCGGACCTCGTGCCTTGGCGCGAGCGGGATGCGCTCGACGGCGCATCGGCCTGCGGCATCCAGTTCCACGAGGTTGACCGACTTGGTCTGCCCGGCCTCCGCAAAGGAATAGCACAGGAGCGAGCCCGCGTACTGCACGTGATCGGCCCCGGCCCGTTGCGGACGGTGAAGATGTCCCAGCGCCGCGTAGTGAAATCCCTCGAAATGCTCGACCCCGACGGCGGCCGCGCCGCCCACCGACAGGGAGCGTTCCGATTCGCTTTCGATCCCTCCGGCGACAAAGGCGTGAGCGACCAGAACGGCGCGGCTTCCGGCGGGAAGGCGGCGCCTTGCCGATTCGATCTGAGCGGCCATGGCCGAATCGTGGTCGACGACGTCCTTGCGGTCCAGCCGTTCCCGCACCAGGGCCGGCTCGGCGTAAGGCAGGGAACAAAAGGAGACCGGCCCGTGACGGTCGTGGATGACGACGGGCATCGCATCGGGGGCGGGCGTTCCGGCCAGGTGGAGACGCTGGGGGGCCAGGACCTTGGAACCGAAGCTCAGCCGTTCGGGACTGTCGTGATTGCCCGTGATCAGGATGACGGGAATCCGAAGGCCAAGGACAAGCCGGGAAAGGGTGTCGTCGAGCAGGGCCACGGCGTCGGGAGGAGGCACCGCGCGGTCGTACACATCGCCGGACACAAGCACCACATCGGGTTTGCTTTCCGACGCGAGCCGCACCAACCGGTCCAGAACGAAGGCCTGGTCCGCCGTCAGGTGCACTCCGTGGAATATCCTGCCCAGGTGCCAGTCCGCGGTGTGCAATATACGCATGGTGATCGTCCTCCCCGGCGAGGCCGCCGCCCGCGCCTCACGGCACGGGGATCACGCGGTGCCTGCCGATGGAAAGGTCGTGGAGCGGGATAAGGATATCGGCCATTTCCCGGATCTTCTTCGCGCTGTCGTAGGCGGCGAGGGCGTCGGTGTGAACGCCGGGAGCAACCGACGGCGCGTTCGGGGGAAAATTCAGGGCATTGCAGCAAAAGCCCGTGATGACGGCGCGCCCCCGCGACGTGTTGATCGCCACGGACTGGCCTCCCGGAGTGTGCCCCGGCGTGAGGATGAGGTCGATGCCGTCGGCGAAGCTCACGTCCCCTTCCACCAGTTCGACGTCGAGTCCGTCCAGGAGGTCGGGGTAGTAACGGTGATCCAGGGGGTGAGGGTCCAGGAAGAAATCGTATTCGGCCTTCTGTACGACGATCCGGGCCCGGGGGCATTTGGCGTCGTTTTCGCAATGGTCGTTGTGCAGATGCGTGTGGATGATGACGTCGATGTCTTCCGGAGCGAGGCCGTGGGTCTGCAGCGCAGCCTCGAATTCGAGGATTTCGAAGCCGTTGTCGCGGCCGACGTGATCCGGCACGACAAACTGCTCCAGGCCGGTGTCCACGAGGATGTTTCCCTCGCCCCCCTTGATCAGGAAGACGTAGATGGGTATCCAGATGCGTTTGCCGTAACCTTGCAGGTAGGTCATGACCCCCTGGTCGGTTTCGTTCGCTCCCACCACCATGGGGTGGATCGTGTATTCCTTCATGGGACTTCCTTTTGCGCGGCGGATTCCGGGTTGCCCCGGTGAGCGGGCGGGCGCGCCCCCGCCCGGTCACATGCCGTCCTGCGTCAGTGAGCGCATCCGCCGCCGGAATGGCCCGCGCAGGTGTGCTCGGGCTGGAATTGCGGCAGGCTCCGGTTATGCAACGGCTCGACGTTCTCTCTCACCGTTCCCTCCACGGCGCGATACACGACGATCCCGTCGGCCTGCGGTTTCATCAACGCCCCCATGCCGATACCGCTCACGACGATGGCGTCGACGCGGCGTTCACCCAGGGCATTGAACGGCCGGCACGTGCCGTGAGCGTGGCGCGGGTCGCCGTCAGGGATCTCCTCGACGCTCCCGGTGCCGGTGTCCACGATGACGAAGCCCGGAGTCGATCCGAAATCGCCGTATGCCATGCCGTCCATACCCTGGAGCGTTTCGGTCGGAAAACAAATCTTCAGGCCGACTGTCCCCTTGTTGAGCAATGTTTTCACGGTCTGCCTGTAAAATACTATTAAAGCCCGTGGAACATTTGCGGTCAAGTCCCTCTCGTACACCGCCCGCACGGTGAATCCGATACCGGGACGCGGGCCGCGGAGCGGGGCGCCCGGAGACGGCGGAAAGGCACGCGGGCATCCACTCCCGGATGCGCGACGCCTGCGGCGGGAAACGGTGGATCGAGCGGGTTGCCGGCGCGGAGCACCTTTGCTTCTTCCCGCTTCGAGGATAAACTAGGGTTGCACCGCGCCGCCCGATTTGTTTTGCAAAACATTCGGGGATAAATGTAACCTTGAGCGGCAATGGACAGACTTACCACTTGTGAGTTTTGACCGCTCGGGGGTTTGCGGGATTATCGAAGCCGATTGTCGTCGGCGTGTTCCGGCAAACCGGCGTTCCCGGCTGCAGGGGCCGGCGGTGCGAGTTGACGCCTGGAGGGAAGAGGGAATTCGGAGATGAGACGTTACGTCAAGCGGGGTGTTCTCGGGTTGATCGTACTGGCCGTCGTGGTTTACTTGGCTTCATGGCTCGCGCAGGGCAACGACGCGCAGTCGGTCCAGTACCGCACGGTTCCCTTAAAGCGGGACGACCTGGTGGCGACCATCAGCGCGACGGGCACCGTGGAACCGGAAGAAGTGGTGAACGTGGGCGCGCAGGTGGCGGGGAGAATCCTGGAATTCGGACAGGACGGTTCAGGCAAGACCATCGACTACGGCTCGATCGTCGAGGAGGGAATGGTTCTGGCTCGAATCGACAGCTCCCTTTACGCCGCCGACGTCGCCACGACCAAGGCACAGGTCGAGCAGTCCAAGGCGGCGGTGATCCGGGCCGAGGCCGACCTCGTGCAGATGCAGGCCAAGCTCTTCCAGGCGGAACGCGACTGGAACCGGGCGAAGAAGCTGGGGCCTTCCGAGGCGTTGTCACAGAGTGATTTCGATGCCGCCCAGTCGGCCCACGAGGTTGCCAAGGCCAATGTGGGAGTGGCCAAAGCTTCAATCCTGCAGGCGCAGAATGCCGTTTCCCAGGCCCAGGCCGTCATGACGAAAGCGCGGCAGAACCTGGACTATTGTACGATTCGGTCGCCCGTCCGAGGAGTGATCATCGACCGCCGGGTCAATATCGGCCAGACGGTCGTTTCGAGCCTCAATGCCCCCAGCCTGTTCCTGATCGCCAAGGATCTCAAGCGATTGCAGGTCTGGGTTGCGGTGAACGAGGCGGACATCGGGAACATAGTTCCCGGCCAGGCGGTCGTCTTCACGGTGGACGCCTACCCCGGCCAGGTGTTCCAGGGCGAGGTGGGCAAGGTGCGGTTGAACGCCGCAATGACCCAGAACGTGGTCACTTTCACGGTGGAGGTCCTCACGGACAATTCAGACGGCCGACTGCTGCCGTACCTGACCGCAAACGTGAAATTCATGCTGAGCAGGCGCGACAACGTGCTGATGGTGCCCAATGCGGCCCTGAGGTGGAGCAAGGAGCCCGATCAGGCGGCTCAAGCGGATCGGCCCGGCCGGCAGGGACAGGGCCGGCAGGGAAGCGGTGCCGGCGGGGCCGCGGCGCAGACCGAAAAGGACAGGGAAGAGGAGCGGCGCGGCACGATCTGGGTCCTGGCGAACGGATCGGTGAAGCCGATCCCGGTGCGCGTGGGTGTGACCGACGGGACAAGCACGGAAGTCGAAGGCGATGGACTCAAGGAAGGAATGCAGGTTGTGACGGGAGAGCAACCCAGGGAAACGCCCGGCGGCTCGACACCCGCCAGCCCGTTTACGCCCAAGCTGTTCCGAAGATAACCCCCGGCCGCGGGTTATCCGTGTTTCCCCTGCATCCATTGGAGAATAAGGGGGAAGGGAATCGGCATTATGGCCGCTGGAGCGTGCCGCGCGGCGTGACCGGACCATTCGGCGACGAGGGTTCGAGATTCCGGAAAGAAACGAAATGGACCTCATCGAACTGCAAGACATTCGCAAAACATACCGCCTGGGCGAAATCGACGTGCCCGTGCTGCGGGGCATCTCGCTCAAGGTTTCCCCCGGGGATTTCGTGGCGCTCATGGGCACATCGGGATCGGGCAAGACCACCCTCATGAACATCCTGGGATGCCTCGATCGTCCCACTTCCGGCCACTACCGGTTCGAGGGGCAGGACGTGGTGGGTCTGACGCCCGACCAGCGCGCCGCGCTGCGGAACCGGAAAATCGGTTTCGTGTTTCAGAATTTCAACCTGTTGCCGCGGATGAGCGCGGTCGAGAATGTGATGATGCCTCTCTCGTATGCGGGCGGAGGAGTCTCGGATCAGAATGGCCGCGAACGGGCCGGGGCATTGTTGACGCGCATGGGGCTCGGTGAACATCTCGACAACGAACCGTCGCAGCTGTCCGGGGGACAGCAGCAGCGCGTGGCCATCGCGCGGGCGCTCATCAATAACCCGTCCCTGCTGTTTGCCGACGAACCCACCGGCAACCTCGATTCCGCCACCAGCGAGGAAGTCCTGCGCGTATTCCAGCGACTGAACGAAGAAGAGGGGGTCACCATCATCCTGGTGACGCATGACCCGAGCGTCGCCCAATGCGCAAGGCGCATCGTGCGCATCCGAGACGGCGTGATAGAGCCGGAATCCGGGGTCGTCGCGGACATGCCCCACGTATCTAAAGCGGCTCCGGCGGAGTCGAAACCTGCGCATTCCGCCATGCGGAGAGGGGACCTGGACAAATTCCGCCGCTCCCTGCACACGGCCTTGAGCAGTCTGCGCCGCAACGTGCTCCGCGCGGCCCTGACCACTCTCGGCATCATTATCGGCGTCGCGGCGGTCATCGCCATGATGGAGATCGGACGCGGGTCGTCCACCGCCATACAGAGAACCATCGCCAGTATGGGGGCGCACACCCTGGCGCTTCTGCCCGGCACGGCGGCGAGCGGCGGGGTGAGCTTCGGGGGCGGCAGCGTCATGACCATGACCCCCCAGGACAGCGAGGCAATCGTGAACGAATGCCCGGCCGTGCTTGCCGCCGCGCCGATTGTGAGGGCGCGGACGCAGGTGGTGCACGGGTCCCGGAACTGGGTGCCCGCCGGCATTTACGGCACGACTCCGACCTTCCTGGAGATTCGTGAATGGCCTCTGGCCGAGGGCGATGTGTTCACCGAGCGCGACGTCCGCAACGCCAGCAAAGTGTGCGTTCTCGGCCAGAGACTGGTGGACGAATTGTTCCAGGGGGAAAACCCCATCGGCCTGGAGGTGCGGATAAAGAACGTCGCCTTCAAGGTGATCGGCGTGCTCAGCCCGAAAGGGGCCAACATGATGGGCATGGATCAGGACGACATCCTGCTGGCGCCCTGGACCGCCATCAAGTATCGCGTGACCGGTTCGAGCCTGGCCAACGTCAACCAGAGCGCCGCCTCGACCTCCTCCGCCTCGATCACGGACCAGGTCAACTCGCTCAGCAACCTGTACCCCACCGAGAAGGTGGTGCTCTATCCCGAAATTTCCACGACCCAGGCCTTCGACACGCCTCTGCCGGTGCGCTTCACCAACGTCGATCAGATCCTTGTGGGAATCCGGTCGACGAGCGGGACCCGGGCCGCCATTCGCCAGATCGGCGAGGTGCTCAGGGAGCGGCACCGGCTCCGCCCCGGCGAGCCGGATGATTTCAGCGTCCGGGACATGACGGAGATGACCAGGACCCTGGCTTCGACGGCCACCATGATGACCAAGCTGCTTCTTGCCGTCGCGCTCATCTCCCTGATCGTCGGCGGAGTGGGGATTATGAACATCATGATGGTCTCGGTGACCGAGAGAACGCGCGAGATCGGCCTGCGGATGGCCGTCGGCGCGCGGGCAAAGAATATTTTGCAGCAGTTCCTGTTCGAGGCGGTTCTCTTGTGCTTTCTTGGCGGCGCCGTCGGCATTCTCGTGGGGCGGGGCATATCCCACCTGGTGACGGTGCTGCTGAACTGGCCCACGGAACTGTCCCTGGATGCCATACTCGCCGCCGTCGGCGTTTCCGCCACCGTGGGCATCGTCTTCGGCTACTATCCGGCCTGGAAGGCTTCCAGGCTGGATCCCATCGTGGCCCTGCGCTACGAGTGATCGTGCCGGGGGCGTGATTCATGCCGGGCTGCGTTGGACGCGGCGACGGAATTGCCGTTTCGAGGGGAGCGGGACGTCCGGCCCCCGCACAGGCGACGATGGTGCGCAATGCGTGTGCTTCCGGGAGAGCCGGCTCGACCGGCTCCCGCGCAGGCGGCGGTTCTTTGCCGGTCCCGGCGGATAACGACGGTTGCCCATAGCCTCCAGGGAGGGTCCGATGCCGCCGGCTTGAACGCAATTGCCCATGGCGCCGGCGTCACCCGCGAAGCATGAAAACACGCTCACCCGGGAGTCTGTTTTCCAAGTAACCTGGTATGAAATCGGGAGGGGGGAAGATCCGCATGCCATCTCTTGCGAATCGCATTCGGAGCCGGTCGGTGATCACGCGCTTCGGGCCGCTGCTGTTGCCGGCGGTTTGCTTCCTGCTTGCGGGCTGCATGGTGGGGCCCGATTTTCACCGGCCCAAGAGCGATCCGCCCGGCGCGTACACGGGAGTGACCACCGGCGCGACGCGTGAGCCGAGCGTCACGACCGGGGAGCCGGCGCGGCTGATCGACTGGTGGAAAGCGTTTGACGATCCGGTGCTCACCTCGCTCATCGAGCGGGCCGTCACCGCGAACCTCGATGTTCGCCAGGCCCATGCCCGCATCCGGCAGGCCAGGGCCACACGCGGCGTGGCGGCTTCCGGGCTGTTTCCGGAAATCGATGCAGGCGCCTCCTACAGCTACAGTCGCGGCAGTCCCGGAACCGTCTCTTCCTCCGGCGGGGGGACCACCGCCGCGGGTGCGGCCGCTACCCCGCGCGAATTGTTCCAGGTGGGGTTCGACGCCTCCTGGGAACTCGATTTCTTCGGCGGCACACGACGGAATATCGAGGCATCCGACGCCGACCTCAAGGCCGCCGTGGAGGACCGCCGGGATGTGCTGGTGTCGATCGTGGCCGAGGTCGGGACCGAATACGTTACCCTTCGCGGGCTTCAGGCCCAGTTGCTCATCGCCCGGAAAAACCTCGCGTCGCAGAAGCACACCGCCGACATCACCAGGAAGCGCTGGCAGGCGGGTTTCGTGAGCGCCCTGGACGTAGCCAATGCGGATGCGCAGGCGTCGACGACGGAAGCGCAGATCCCGATCCTCGAATCCTCGATACGGGCGACGATCTACAGCCTGAGCCTGCTGCTTGCGCAACATCCCGCCGCCCTCCTCGACGAGCTTTCGGCCGACGGGCCGATTCCGCCCATTCCGCCGGAGGTGCCCGTCGGATTGCCCTCGGATCTCATCCGCAGGCGCCCCGACATCCGAAGAACCGAAGCCCAGGTCCATGCCGCCACGGCCCGCATCGGAGTCGCCACCGCCGACCTGTTCCCGAAATTCGCCCTCACCGGTTCGATGGGGCTCATGAGCGCGGACCTCAACACCCTGGCGAACCTGAGCAACCGTTTCTGGTCGCTCGGTCCCACCGTGTCGTGGCCGATTTTCACCGCCGGCCGGATCCAATGCAATATCGAAGTGCAAAACGCCGTGCAGGAACAAACCCTGCTCGCCTACGACAAGACCATCCTCACCGCGCTCAAGGACGTGGAGACCGCCCTGACGGCCTACGCCAAGGAACAGGAGCACAACCGGTCCCTGGCGGAGGCCGTGGCCCACAACCGAAAGGCCGTGGACTTGTCCATGCGGCTGTATCTCGTGGGAAAAATCGACTTCCTCAACGTTCTCAACGCCCAGCGGTCCCTCTACCTGACCGAGGAGGGACTGGCGCTGAGCAACCGTACGCTGACCACCAACCTGATCGCGCTCTACAAGGCCCTCGGCGGCGGATGGGAGCGTGAATCGTAGCAGTGCGCCCGGGGGGGGGCGGGATTACGTGACGGAACATCCCTCCAAACAGGCTGTGATGTGAGTGCGCCCCGGGTTTCCGGCCCGGTACGCACGGGATTATGCTGAAGGTCGCGGGTTCGAAGCCCGTCTCCCGCTCCAAATTAATCAACAAAATCAACATGTTGCATACGAAGACCTCAGACTTTCGCTATGCTTTCGCCAAGGCTGTTAGCGAAAACTGGGGTTTTTGTTTTTACAACTTAAAGAAATCATTGCCAAAGTACTCCCGAATCTGGCCCGTATCCTTCTCCATTCCCTGAACATACTTTCCGTAGACCTCATAAACCATCTGCTTGGAACCGTGACCAAGCAACCCTACCAGCCTCTCAGGGTGAATTCCTCCGACAAGGCACCACTCGGCGAATGAATGCCTTAGGGTGTACGTATGCCGATACTTGACACCCGCCCTCTCAAGAGCCTTGCTCCATGGAGTTTTTCTGAACGAGTTGATGTTGAACCGTTCGCCTCCTTCCATCGAAAAAACATAGGAGCCGCTTGTGTTTTCAATTGCACGATCCAAACGTTCTTTCAGGGCGATGGTGATCGGAATCTCCCGCTGCCTGTACTCCGTCTTCAACGCTCCTACCCTCTCCACACCCCTGACAATTGAATCTTGGATGTAGATGGAGCCGCCATGGATGTGCTCATTTTTCAAGCCAGCGATTTCCGACCCAATCATGCCAGTCATGATCATGACCTCAGCGACATCACGGTAGAAAAGCTCTATGTTCTCCATAGCCCTCATCCACTCTTCGAAGCGAAAAATGACAGGGGGGTTCTTCACCTTCTTCGGCATGTGCTTCCTAACGTTTCTAAACGGATCGGGAAGCTCCCAATGGTATTCATCACAAGCATCGTGCCATATAGCTCGTAGAGGTATCAGGATGTTCTTCATCCTTGATCGAGAGAGGAATTTCCCCTTGTTCTTCCCCTCCTTCCATTTCAGTGTCAATCGGCGTTGAAAAATGACCCACTTTAGGCGTCGAAAATTGACCCACCC
>ERZ795032.869-NODE-869-length-25549-cov-351.397348_pt1 | contig 25549 bp, 24 predicted proteins | sample MGYA00375124_ERZ795032 | MGnify/ENA primary metagenome ERZ795032 (study PRJEB30167, sample SAMN05720154) | activated sludge metagenome | isolation source: Anaerobic digester | place: China | collected 2015-12-16 ...
GATCCCGGGCACCACGTTCGACCCCGGCATGTCGCTGCTCGCGGAGATGCTCTCGATACGGACGATATTCGGATCGTAAAACAGTTCGAACCCCACGCCGGTCGCCGCTGTAACCCCGGAGATGATGACAGGGAGATCGGCTGTGCCCTCAAAGGAGCCCCCCGGCGCCGCAATCCGGGTCTCTGCACTCGCAGTTCCGGCCAGCATGCATGCCGCCAGACAGAACGCTATAAAGACTGAATATCTCATCTATTAACCTCACTGATGTTCATTTTCGGGTTGGTCCGATATTACAGTTGTGATTTACGAGCCCTGCAACCAATAGGGAAGGAGTCTGAGTCGCCAGGGTTGTCACATCAGGGGGATAGGAGGGGCTTTGCCCCTCACGATCTCAGTCACAGCGCCGGGATCTTCTCGACGAAGTAGTAAGCGGTCTTCGCCGCGTCACCGATATCGACCGCACCGTTGCCGTTGAAGTCGGCAGCAGGGTCGGGTGCCGCCTTCCCGACGACGACCATATACGCTATCTTCGCGACCGCTCCGAAAGCCCAGACATAAGGCCCGCTCAAGCACATTCCAGCAGTCCTGGCAGCCTCATCGTACATGAAGGCAGTAGAGCCGGCAGAAAGAACGGACCACCTTTGAGCGGTTCCCGCCAGAGACCCGGACCCGAACCGGCAGTTTCACAATATGGGGAACTACCCTCTCCCACTCCGGCGAAAATGAACGACAATATCCCGAACGAGAGAGGGCAGATAGAGGGCGTTTATGCATCCAAAAAAGCTTTATTTCATGTATATCAAGATTTGAACACGATTCTATACACTATAGTTATATATACTGATCAGCAGATATAATCCGATATACAGTTTTCTCCCCCGGGAGCGGACCATGCAGCACCTCGACCGAAGACACCAGTTCCTCCGGCTCATAACAGCTTTTACTATTGCAGCCTTCTGTATCACTTCCGCATCGGCGTCAGGAAACTCAGGGCAGCCCGAACACATCGTCATCGGCCTTCAGGAGGGCTCAGTACGGGCACTGAGCACCGCTGATCGCTCTTCGCCTGATTTCCAGGTCATCACCGAACTGACCGAACTTAACGCATTGGTCGTGTCGGTCCCGGATCCTGATCGATTCGTAGAAGAGGCCTCACAGGCCCCGGGTATCAGGTTCGTCGAACGCGATATCCCCGTCTATGCTCTCGATGTGCCGGCCTATGTTCCCGACGATCAGCGGTATGCCGAACAATGGGGGCCGCAAAAAATTGGAGCGGAATACGCGTGGAGCATAGAGCAAGGAGAGAGCAATGTTCTCATCGCTGTCGTGGACACCGGGATCGATTATACGCATCCGGACATGGGCAACTATGTCGCCGGAGGATACGACTGGGTCAATGACGACAACAACCCGGATGACGATCACGGCCACGGAACGCACTGTGCAGGCATCGCCGCGGCGACGATCGACAACACCCTGGGCATCGCAGGAATCTCACAGTCCCGCATCATGGCAGAGAAGGTGCTGGACTCCAATGGAAGCGGCACCAGTTCAATAACCGCAGCGGCGATCTGCCATGCCGCCGACAATGGAGCAGACGTCATCAGCATGAGCCTGGGTGCTGACGGACCATCGCAGATCGTGGAGGAGGCATGCCGATATGCATGGGAGAAAGGGTGCGTACTCGTTGCAGCCTCGGGAAATGACGGGGCAACCCGGGTCATTTACCCGGCGGCGTATGACACGGTGATCGCCGTCGGCTCGGTCGGAAAGACAGGTTCGCGCAGCACATTCAGCAATTACGGGACGAACCTGGACCTGGTCGCCCCGGGTGAGTCCATCCTCTCGACGACGCCCGGAAACACCTACGGCCAGAAGAGCGGGACCTCAATGGCCTGCCCGCACGTCTCGGGCGTTGCGGCCCTTCTCCTCTCCCACTACCCCGGCATGTCGAACCTTGAGGTGCGAAACAGGCTGACGGAGACCGCCGACGACCTTGGAGCGGCCGGGAAAGATACCCGATATGGTTACGGGCTGGTCAATGCGTTCGCTGCCCTGGGTGGTGAAGAGGCCGCCCCGCTCACCATAGAGTCCGATGCCGACACCGTCGTTCGCGGGGAGGAGATCGCCCTCACCATCACCGGCGAAGGCTATCGCGAATACTGGCTCTCTGTCGATGATGCAGGACTTGCCGGTATTGAGATGTATCCGCACGTCGTCCCCGAACAGGAGGGCGTCTTTCCCGGCATTCCGTCCGGGGGGATAAACGGGAGTGCAGGGTTTGATGAGACGGAGTGCAGGGTGCTCATACCTGAATCGGGAACAGCCCGGATCCGGTATGCAACGGGTTCTTCAACCATCGCACAGCCGTTTACGTTCACGGTTAACGATCCGGAGGATCCACTGCTCTCCGACGCCATCACCGTGTCGGTAAACCCGGGGACGGTCACCATAACGACCGGAGACCGGGATTGCTTCTTTTTCGGGGAAGAGATAACGCTCAACGGAACAAACACCGACAACCGGTCCACGTGGCTCTACATGACCGGACCCGGCCTTGATGCAGGCGGAGCCGGCCTGAGCGGTCCCGGCATGGTGCAGGTCCCGGTTACGGGGGACGGGAACTGGTCGTATGTCTGGGATACCGGAACCCTTGAGGGATTGTTTGAGAACGGGACCTATACCCTGTACGCGGTTTCAGGGCCGAAGACGGCGGATGAACTCGGCGGGGTTGCGTCTGCAACGGTCTCTCTAGAGCTGCTGAATTCGCCGTGGCCCGCCCCCGGCATCACCGCGATCTCGCCGGAAATGGTCTTTGTAAGCAACAATCCTGTAACCATCCAGATAACCGGCAGCGGGTTTGTCGACGGCGCGACGGTGCTGATGAAGAGGGCGGGATACCAGGACATCATCGCAACAGAGGTTCACGGCAGCGATGCAGACACCATCTCCGCCACATTCGACCTCACGACACCCCGGAACGGGACATGGAGTATTGTGGTCTGGAATCCCGACGGGAAGAAGGCACTGTTTCCCGATGCCCTTTCGATCCGGGTAAAAGGTGACTTCAAAGGCGACGGTGTCGTGGATATCGGTGACGTGGCCCTCGTCGCGTATATGGTTGTGGGAAAGACGCCGGAAGACCTGCTCGCCGATTTTAACGGTAACGGCATCATCGATATCGGTGACGCGGCGAAGATTGCATACTTTATGGTGGGGCGGATCGGCGGGCTGTAACCCGGTCCACGGTGTATCAACCGGGCTACAGCCCGCCGACACCTCCCCGTGCTCGGTCTGTCGTGCCCCGGAGCGCACCTTCCTGGTGACTGTCGCTTTTGGAGGAGGGGCTCCACGGTCCCGGGTGCCGGGGAACTATCATCCGACCTGATCAGTATCTCCTGTAGCATTCTCTATCGATGAAGCCTGAGGTACCTTCCCCTATCGGCCTTCCAAAAAAAGTGAGATCGTCCCGTCCGCTCTCATCAGAGCGCCGGGATCTTCTCGACGAAGTAGTAGGCGATCTTTGCCGCATCGCCGATATCGACCGCACCGTTGCCGTTGAAATCGGCGACTGGATCGGCCGCCTCCTTCCCGACGACCATATGCGCGACAAAGGCGACATCGCCGATATCCACTTTGCCGTCGCCTTTGAAATCACCCTTGATACCCGCGGCCGTGAGGTCGAGGCAGATGGAGGCACCCGAGGTGTAGACCGCGGTCTCGGTGGCGAGAACACCATTGACGAGGAAGGCGATCGTCTTCTTCTCCTCCCCGTCGACGATCAGGCGCTCATCAAAGAGGGCGTCCCCGCCGTAGACCCCGGCAGTCGTCAGGGTAAGCGACCCACAGTCGCGGTCGTCAATCCTTGCGGTGATGACGGTCCCCGCCGGTGCCGGGTTCTCGCCGACGCTGACCATGCCCCAGAACTCCGCCGGGAGGAGGGGGACGGCGGATGCAGGCCCGAAAAGGGCGAGGAGGAGGAGCAGAACAAGGATCCGTCTCACCCGCATCACACTCCTATGGCGCAGAGGGTGCCCGGCCCGGTCATGTAGAGCCAGTAACCCCGGCCCTGATAGACCATTCTGTCGTCAGCATACTCGCCGCTCCCGCCGTTGATGACCGCTGTCTCGAAGACCTGGTGCCCGGCGTCGAATCCCATCAGGGTTGCCCACTGTCCGTTGACGGAGTAGAGGACGTCCCTTGCCGTTACGGGTGCCGTGCCGGTGATCCCGATGGCGTTCCAGCCCGAATCAAGAGCACGTTCTGCAGGCAGCGTCCGCGGATTGGTCGAGAAGGTGAGCGGAACCGCAGCCGGCCCGGCCGAGTAGATCCAGATCCCTTCGAGGGGGGCGAGTGGGTCGGTCTCCTGGAGGGCTATCCAGTCTCCGGCAACGGTGTCATACCGGAAGGCCGAGTGGCCGTCAGCGTCGACGTCGGCAAAGATCGCCGCGGTGTCGTTCCCGGCCGCAAGCGGCCGGGGGACCGAGACAAAGTTCCAGCCGCTCACAAGAGTGAGGCTCCCGCTTGAGGACGGGGCGGGGGCGTCACTCTCAGGAGTGAACAGGAGATGGTACTCGCTTACTGGCACAGCATCCCCCTTGGCATTGCGCTCGATGAGCGTTAAGAGAGCCGGAGTCTCGGATCCACCCTCCGGTACGATGCCGGAAAGCGAGATAAGAAGACGGACATCCTGCCCATAGTCGAGCTCGAACGCCGACAACGTAAGAGATCTGGAGACCCTGGACCCGGAGTAAATTACCTCCCCATCGCGTTCAATGACATAGGACCATATGGAATCCTCAAGATCAGTGGAGAACTCAAGGCTCCCCTGGTATCCAGTCCAGGGAGCATCTATGGTACCGACAAGGGTGAAACTCTCACCAAACGAGAGATCGTTAAGAGACGGCTCCGTCCGGATACTCTCTATCCGGTAAGTGGCGCCTGTCGGAGTGATCGGATGAATGAGGTTATCACAGACGCTAAGTGGCATGGACGTCGAGATCTGGCCATCCGGAGACGTGACTTTGACGACGTACGTGCCCACCCCGAACGCGGCCGTATTCACATCAAAACTCCAGCTCCCTCCATCGGCTACAGCAACCTCGCCAGAGAGGACACGTGCTCCATCCTCCTCTGCGGTTATCCGGTAGGCCAGCACTGTGCCTGCCGGGTAGCTGGTATCGCCGGTGATCGTGACGGTCTCTCCGTATGCCAGATCATCGATCTGGTCGATCCAGATCCTGGACTCTTCCACTACCTTAAAGGAGAACTTAGTGTAGATGTCGCCAACGTATGGTGATTCGAGAGTGTCGATCAGCGCATTGACCGCATCAGAGGGTTGGAGTTGGGTAAGATCTACGGGCGTTATTATGCCGGGTGCGAAAAGGTATCCGGTATCATTGACCCAGACCTCGTATTCCGCACCCGACGGGTGCTGGACGACGACGTAGTATTGGTCCTTCTGGACAAAACTGCCAGTCTCAGCGCCTGAAAGGATGTACTCGAAGGTGCCGTCGTTTTCCACCACCACCAGATCCCCGAGTCTCCGACAATCGGGACCAAAGATCCAGACCCTGACAGAGTCCGGTGCTCCCGTTGCAGTCCCAAATATCAGGAGTTCTTCGCCCGGGATAAGAGTGGGGGTGGAGGCCCCGGCGGAGAGCGAGGGGGGCCTCAACTGCAGGGAGGCCGTCGAGTATTGAACGTCACTGAGACTGTCCCTATCCAGAGGTTGCGCGACCGCATAACCCGTGTAGATACCGGCATCGAGGATCCGACCACCGACACTTGCGGTGTCCCACCGATAGGACCAGGTGTCGTCGGCCTCAACGGCCACCTGGGTGAAGGTCGTCGGGTTATAGTTCTCCACCTGCCTGCTGAGGTTGCCGAGCATAACACCGTCGGCAGCGAGATTCGGGCCGGTCAGGAAGAGGTAGGTGGTGTCGCTGTCGGTGTTGGTTCCGGAGAGGGTGATCTCCTCACCGATGGCATAGACACCGGTTCCTGACGTCATGATGGTAACGGCACCTTTCTCGACCCGCACCCTGACCTCGTCGTACCTGCTCGGGTCATGAGGATCAATAACACAGAGGGTGTAACTCGCGTCTCGCGTGCTCTGGTTGGTGGTGAGTTCAACGGACCGGGTGCCGGCGGCGGTGGTCCTGACGGTCACGTTGATAGCCGAGTTCAGCATCACACCAACCTGGTTCGCGCGGAACGTCGGGGGCTGTGAGCCGGGGTTCTTGATGGTCAGGAAGTACGCGCACTCGGATTCACCGGCAATGGTCACGGTGAACGCGTTGCCGCGAACGACCGAGTCCTTGTTCGACGTGATGCCTACCGCTTTTGAAGCAACCTCGAAGGTCACGGTGTTGGTGTTGTACTCTGTGCCAAGACCAGCCGCAGTGGGCCAGACTCCCCTGGCGGTGTAGGTGCCAGCCGTAGCCCCGGCCAGGTTGATCGGAGCCGTCTCGGTCCACTGGCCGGTGAGGGGCATTCTGAGGCTCACAGCAGGGCTGCCGAACGAGGTGACCGTACCGCCGCCGGGCAGAGTGAGCCGGACCTCGATGGTGTTGTAAGCGGGGTCGGCGGGGTCGGCAAGACCTGCAAGGTTGTGGTCAACCCGGAACCTGATCGCGCTCGACCGGGATACGCTCTGCCCGTCCACGGACGTAATGCCGGAAGTTCCCAGCAGAACGCGAAGGTTCGTGGACGGGGTGTGGACGAGAACGGTTCCAGCGGGAGCAGCCATCGGGTCAGCGTAATTGGTACCTATCGGGAAAGCATACCAGGTTCCGGTCCAGGATCCAACTGCAGTTGCGGTCAGGTCGAAGTTCGAGGTGTCGGCTACAACGATGGGTGATCCCACAATAGTCCTGTCGTAAAAGTCGCTGAAGTGGACCAGATATCCGCTGGGTGCTCCGCCAAAGATCGCGCTTACGTCGAGACTCTCCTCACCTACATAGACGGTACCGCCTACTGGAACACTCCGCGCCGCAGCCGGTGCAACGACCAGTGCGGCCAGGATCAAGGCAATAGCCATAGAAATTGCTGTTCGCTCTGAAATCATACTGATATCCCCATTCCTGTGCGCTACCGGAAACAGCGGGATTACACAGACTGCCGCCTGTGGGGGGTTGAATGCGAATTAGAGAACACTGAACCAGCTAAAGCCATCTTCCTGTGCGCAGTCTCTTGTATCTCTAAAGATACCATAAATATGCCGTTATCTCTCTGCCCCGAAGAGCAGGGTTTGAGCCAAATCCTGTGGATTCAGCAGAGCATTATCCCTGAGACCTCCTCTCCGGCCGCTGTTCACCCCGCACCGTAACGTCATGCTGCATCCCGTCACCCGACCTTCAGCACCACGAGTGTGATGTCGTCGAACTGCGGCCCGTCCCCGGCAAAGGCGGTGACGTCGCTGACGATCGCATCGATCATCTCCCGCGCCCCGAGCCCGAGCAGCCCCGGGATCAGCGCTGTGAGCCGCTCCATCCCGTACTCCTCGTCGCGCTCGTTCGTGGCCTCCGTCACCCCGTCGGTGTAGAAGACCACCGTATCGCCGGGGTTCAACCGGAGTTCCATGAGTTCGAGCTCGATGTCGTCGAAGATGCCGAGCGCGATCCCCTTCCCCCTGAGGAGGACCGCCTCGCTCGATCCCGCCCTGAAGAGGAGCGGGGGGTTGTGGCCGGCGTTCACGTAGGTGAAGGTCCCCTTCCGGGTGTCGAGGATACCATAGAAGAGCGTGACGAACATGCACGTCTTTGAGTCCATGCAGATGTAGCGGTTCGCCTCCAGGATCGACCCGGCGGGGTCGGGGTTCTCCGACGCGCTCGCCCGGACGAGAGTGCGGGAGAGCGCCATGAAGAGTGCTGCAGGGACGCCTTTTCCCGAGACGTCGGCGATCTCGACGCCCCAGCAGCCTTCACCCACAGGGATGTAGTCGTAGAAGTCCCCACCGACCTCCCGGGCGGGCAGGTTGAAGCCCGCAATATCGAACCCGGGGAGCACCGGCGCCGACTCGGGCAGGATGCTCTGCTGGATCTCCTTTGCGATCTCGAGTTCCTTCTCGATCCGCTCCTTCTCCGCGGTCGTCCGCCGGAGATCCTCGATATGTCCGCGCAGATCGGCCGACATCCTGTTGAAGGAGCGGGCGAGGTCCTCGAACTCGTCCCCGGTCTCCACCACCACCCGGTGCTCGAGATCCCCCTGCCCTATCGCCTCGGACCCCTTCTGCAACTCCTCGATGGGCCGGGTCACATGCCGGGTGACGGCGAGGGTCAGGAGGGCGACGACGGCGAGCAGGCCGAGGAACACCCCGGAAAAGACGGTCTTCATCGTCTCCTGCTGGCCGCTGATGTGCATGGCGGTATCCTCCGACGCCTGGAGGATGCTCGTCCGGGTCTCCTCTATCGGCGCGAGCACCTCATCGACCGGCATCACCACCCCGACGCTCCAGTTCACGCTCCGGATGGGGGCATACGCGACGAACCGCTCCCCGTCCTCGAACCCGACCCTGGCAATCCCGGTCTCCCCCGCGGTCATCTTTCCGGCGACCGAGACGAGGTCCGGGTTCTCGCTCGCGAGCAGGTTCTCGGCGACGAACGACTCGTCCCACCGCATATCCCCCGAGGTGAGGCCGGGCCGGCTGATGACGTTTCCGTGCTGGTCAATCAGCATGGCATACCCCCGGTCCCCCACCTGGGTGCCGATGATCTGCTGGTTGATCGTCTCGATCGTGACGTCCGCACCGACCACCCAGACCCAGTCCCTCCCGGCGTCGTAGACCGGCCGCGAGCAGGTCACCATCAGGCCGTGCCCGGTGAGGTCGACGTACGGCTCGGACCAGACCATCCCGCCGTTCTCGACCGCCTGCAAAAACCAGCTCCTGAGCCGGGGGTCGCAGGTGGCGTCGAGCCCGGTCGTCCAGGGATAGATCATCGCCATCCCGGAGCCCGTTCCGACGTAGACGGCGGCGAGGTGCCGGTTCGTCATAGCGATGGGGATGAAGATGTCGTCCATCGTCCCCGCGGCGTCCTGCTCCTCGCTAAGATGGCCGGCGTCGATGCCGGGCGAGAGGAAGAGGACGGAGGTTGCACGCCGGTCTGCCGGTTCTTCATCCTGCAGGTAGAAGTGCCGCGGCCGGACCATGGACGGGTTCTCCATGACGGTCGCGGCGTAGCGCTCCATGACCTCAAGGTCCCCGCTCACCTGTTCAAAGACGATGTTGCTGATGTAGCCCTGGTCCTGCGCAAGCCGGAGAAGCGACTCCTCGGCGTTGCGTTCGAGCGCGGCGGTGCTGTCGTTCATCGCACGCGCCCCGAGATCGGTGCTCCGCTCAAGCGCGTAGCGGCCGACATCGTCCATCTGAACGAAGGCAAGAGAACCGGCGAGGAGGAGAGCAACCGTCGAGAGGGCCAGGAATACGAGGAGGAACTTGGTCCTGACCGGGATCCTGATCCGGTGGCCCTCCGGCTCGCTCTGGCTCATCAATAAGATTGTTCCGGGAAAGGAGATAAGGCATGCTGGATCGAATTCGCCTTCTCTGCGGCCTCGCGATCGCAGAGGACAGGTCGCTGCTCGTGGGCGACGACACCAACGGCGTGATCTACCGGGTCTCGTACGCGAAAGCGGAGAACGCGACGGGCAACGCCACAACGACCGGGTGAACAGCCCGGCTCAGGACCCCCCGGTACCGCCGCCCTTCGCCTCCCGGAGGAGGAAGAAGAACGCCGCACCCTCCTCCGGGAGGCCCGGCATGCGATCCTCGACCCAGATCCTGCCGCCGTAGCGGTCGATGAGGATCCCCACCAGGTAGAGGCCGAGGCCCTCCCCCACGCCGCGCTGCTTCTTCTCGTAGCGGTGAAAGATCTCGTCCTTCCGGGCGTCGGGGACGCCCCGGCCGGTGTCCGCAACCGTCACCCGGACAAACCCGTCGTCCCCGTCCTCTGCCCGGATGAAGACCTCGACACCGGGACCCCCGTGCCTGACCGCGTTCCCGATCAGGTTCGTAAAGACCTCGGAGAGGAGATCGTCGGCCAAGACCTGCCGGCGAACCTCCTCATACCGGAGGGGAAGATCCGGGAAGTGGGTGGCCTCCTCCCGGATGACCGCATCGAGGTCGATCGCCCGGATATCAGGTGGTCCTGCATGGATCCGCCGGATCTTCGAGACGATGCCGAGGATCTCGATACTCTTGCCGATGCTCTTCTTCAGGCTCGCCACGTAACAGGCCGCCTCCCCATCCAGCGAGTCCTGGAGGAGTTCGGCGTAGAGGTTCGAGACGTTCTCGGTGTTCCCGATATCGTGCGTCAGGATGTCCAGGTAGAGGTTCGCCTCCCGGTGGGCGGACTCGAGATCCCGATGAACCCGGGCGATCTCCTCCTCCGCCTCCTTTCGCCCGGTGACATCCCGGACAATGCCGCCACGGTAGAGCGGCCGTCCGTCCGGATCGCAGATGACCGTGAAGTGGTCTTCAAGCCAGCGGTATTCGCCGTGCTTTGCCCGGAACCGGTACACGAGAAGTCCCTGGCCCGATGCGATTGCGTTGCTGAGCTCCGCTCCGACCGACGGCCGGTCATCGGGATGGATGCGATCCATGACCTCTGCGATATTCATCGCAGCCATCTCCTCTGCCGTAAAGCCGAGGATCTGCTCGATGACCGGGCTCATGTAGTCGTACCGGTCGGCCTGCAGGTTGCGCCGGTAAGCCGCGTCGAGCGAGTTCTCAAGAACCGCCCGGAACCGTTCCTCGCTCTCCCGCAGGGCGTTCTCTGCAAGCTTCCGCTTCGTGATGTCGGTGAAGAACGCTGTGGTGTATCCCGGCCGGGTCGAGAAGGCGGTGACTTCATGCCACTTCTCAAGAGAGGGCATCCGGTACTCGAACGTCACCGACCTGCCGGTCAACGCCACATCTCCGTAGGTGGCAATGAGATCGGCGACCTCCACCGGGTCAAAGGTTTCAGTTATCCGCCGGTTCAGGACGATCTCGCGAGATCTCCCGGAAAACGCTTCAAATGTCCCGTTAACCTCTAAAAAGACAAAATCAACAGCCCGCCCGGAAGCATCGGTGATGATCCGGCAGTGAGCGTAGCCGACGAGCGGGTTGTCGAGCGCCTGCCGGTACCACTCCATGCTCTCCCGCAGGGCATCCTCCACCCTTTTTCGCTCGGAGTCGTCGTAGGTGTAGGCCTGGATCTCGATCAGTTCCCCGTTCGCATCGAAGCGCCCGACCAGGTTCTCGACGACGTGGATACGGGTGCCGTCCCGGCGTTTTCGGGTTCGACCCTGGTTCTCGATCTTTCCCTCCTGCCGGAGGCGTAGAAGGAGCAGCTCCCGGTCGCCGGGGTCCTCGTAGAGGTCCAGGATGCTGGTGTCCAGTGCTTCGTTTACGGAGGCAAACCCGAAGATCCTGACAAACGCAGGGTTGCAGGCGATTATCCGGCCATCCGTCGCGGTGACGAAGTCGCCGGTGAGATCGTTCTCAAACAGCCGCCGGTAACGTTCCTCGCTCTCCAGCAGGGCATTCTTCGTAGATTGCAAGGTCGCGTTCTCGGCCCGGAGCGCCCGGTTCTCGGCCAGAAGTGCCGCAATGCGCTCGTCAACCGACAGATCTCCTGCCGCGGGGCCCTCCTGCCCGCCCCCCTCTGCTCCGCTGGTGAGCAAAGCCTCTGCTTCCTCGGAACGTGCCGTCATTTGAGATCCCGGTGGAGTTCTCACGCTGATTATCAACTGAGATTCATCCGTAGTGTATTAATACTACCTTGAGCGGGTAGGGGGAGAGCCATGAACTCCGACCCCCCGGCGACGGTGCTCCTTCTTCCCGGGGCCGTAACCTCCGGCAGCGCGGCCCCGGGTCAGACTCTTATTGTCATACAACCCATGTGATTTACGTTGCAGCCTGACGGGAGGTGCGTATGAGGTCTGAGGAGGTCAACGGCAACATTTTCTACAACGGCGACTGCGTCCGCGGGGCAGGTGAACATATCCCCGACGGTTCGGTCGACCTGATCGTCACCGACCCCCCATACGGCATCAACGGCGACCGGTTGCACCAGCACTACAACCGGGACGAGACGTTCGTCGTCGAGGGCTACGTCGAGGTCCCCGCAGACGGATACGGTGAGTTCAGCCGGCGGTGGATCGGGGAAGCCGAACGGATCCTCCGGCCCGGCGGGTCGATCTACATCGTATCGGGATACACGAACCTCTACCACATCCTCCACGCCCTGCGGCAGACGGGACTGCGTGAGGTCAACCATATCATCTGGAAATACAACTTCGGCGTCTACACAAGCCGGAAATACGTCTCCTCCCACTACCATATCCTCTTTTACGAAAAACCGGGCGGCAGGAGGACGTTCAACCTGGAGTCGAGGTATGGGATCGGGGAGAAGGGGCCGGAGAACGGGTCGCCCAACTACCGGGACCGTGAGGACGTCTGGATAATCAACCGCGAGTACAAACCGGGGAAGACGAAGAACAAGAACGAACTCCCGACCGACCTGCTCGTCAAGATGATCCAGTACAGCAGCAACGAGGGCGACCAGGTCTGCGATATGTTTCTCGGCGGGTTCTCGACCGCCCGGGTGGCGATCGGCCTCAACCGCAGGGCGACCGGGTTTGAGGTCTCGGGCCGGGTTTTCGACCTGAAGGTTGCGGAGTTGCGAGGTGCGGAACCGGGATGGCTGCTGCCGTCACTGAGGGTCCCGGAGATCGTGAGGCAGCGGAACCGGGGCCGGACCTGGACGGACGGCGATGTCGAGGCTCTGGTCTCCCGGTTCACGCGGCTCACCGCGTCCGGGACGACGAAGAAGCGTGCCATCGAGATGGTGGGGGAAGAACTCGGCCGGGGCCGGTGGGCTATCCGGAAGATGCTTGAGAAACAGGGTGTTCTTGCCGGGAGGAAGGCCGGCAGGAGTCGTTAAGACCATCAAAACACATTTTTGCCGATACGGCGAAGTATTCACGTCGAATGGAAGGACCAACACCACCAGTCACCGCGCGACCGTTCTTCAAATGGGCAGGAGGGAAGACGCAACTGCTCGATGCGTTCGCGGCAAGAGTTCCCGGCGAGCTCCGGGAGGGGACCCTGCCGATATTTGTCGAACCGTTCATGGGCGGTGGAGCGGTCTACTTCCTCTTTAACAGCACCTTCAGGTTCAGGGAGTGCCATCTCTTCGATATCAACGAGGAACTGGTCCTCGCCTACAGCGTTGTGAAGAACGACGTCGACGCCCTCATCAGCCACCTACGTGAGATCTCGGACGATTTCCTCGCTCGGGACGATGCCGGGCAGAAAGAATACTATTATGCCGCGCGCGAGGCGTTCAACCGCGCAAAAAGTGACGTTGATTTCAGCCGGTACGGCGAGGACTGGGCCGGGCGGGCTGCCCAATTCATCTTCCTCAACAGGACGTGCTTCAACGGCCTCTACCGGGTCAACGCGCGGGGCGGGTTCAATGTCCCGTTCGGCAGGTACAGGAACCCGCGGATCCTGCACGAAGGCCTGCTCCGGGCTGACGCCGGGCTGCTCCGGAACACGACCGTCCACCTTGGCGACTTCACGCAGGCCCGGCCCTACATATCAGAAGAGACCTTCGTCTACTTCGACCCTCCCTACCGGCCCCTGAACCGGACGTCGTCGTTCACGCAGTATGCGAAGGAGGGGTTTACCGACTGGGAGCAGCGGCGCCTCGCGACCTTCTACAGGCTCTGCGATGCCGGCGGGGCCAGGCTGATGCTCAGCAACTCCGACCCGAGGAACACCGATCCCGATGACGCATTCTTCGACGACCTTTATGCCGGGTATTATATCGACCGGGTTCCGGCAAAGAGGATGATCAACTGCGACGGGGCGAAACGGGGAGCGATCCGCGAGATCATTGTGACGAACTACGATCCGCACGACCACCGGGAGCGGGCCGTCCCAAAACTATAAAGTGTCCGGCGGGCATGCAGCCCCATGGCATTCCGGGAGATCGACGACGACCTCTGGGAGATCGTCCAGAGACACCTTCCGCCCCAGAAACCACACATCGGCCGGCCCCGCCGGGACCCCCGGCACCTCTTCAACGGAGTATTGTACGTCCTCACCACCGGGTGCGCCTGGAGCGACGTCCCGGCTGAGTACGGGACGAAATCGACGGTCCACCGCTACCACCTCGAACTGAGTGAGCGGGGAACCTACCAGGCGATCTTCCTCGACCTTCTCCGGTCGGGCTATGAGTTCCGGAAAGGGGAGCCTGCCCGGTGCGCCGCAGAGGATCTGCAGTCTCCCGTGCTGTAGCGGCTAAAACTCCCCCGCCACCACCACGAAGAGGTCGCCCGGGGGTGCCGGGGGCGCCGCCGCCGTCCCGACGGCGATCCTTTCCGCCGGGTAGCCGAGGTCCTCGCAGACGGCAAACCGGGTCTCCGGCGGGAGGGCGGCCGCAAACGCCCCGACATCGAAGGCCGGGTCGGCGATGAGAAAGACCACCCGACCCCGGAGGACCTCCTCCCGGGCCGCCGCGATCGCCGGGGTATGGTCCTTCCCGTGGGCCGAGACGACCGCCGCCCGCGTCAGCGGGACTTTCAGGCGGGCGAAGGCGACCTGGAGGGAGGAGATGCCGGGGACGACCTCGCCGGGGAGGTAGCCGAGACCGGCAAGCATCGGGTCCCCCGTCGAGAGGACGACCGCGTGGTCCGGGAGAGACCGGAGACCCCGGTAGTCCGTGATCTCGTGCACCTCGCACCCCTGCAAGATGACGTCACGGACGATCCCGATCGCACGTTCCGAACCGTAGATGAGGGTTGCCCCCCGGATGGCCGCGGCCGCCGCCTCAGTCAGCATCCCCGGCCCGCAACCGACCCCGACGATCTTCATGGCGACTCCCCGATGATACGCCCGTCGCGGTTGACGATCACGACCCGGACATCCGGATGGGCGGCCTGGAACGCGCGAAGCTCACGGCGGACGACCTCGTTCCAGAGCGCAGTTGCCGAGAGGTCTTCAACCGTCGCGCACCCGGTCCCCTCGAGCACGTCCGGGTTCATGAACTTCAGGATCAGGCCGGGAAGCCCGCAGATGACCGCGTCGCCGTCGACAGCCCCGAGTGCCTCTTCGAGTTTGTTCCCAACCAGGATCGCCTCGTGCTCCGGGAAGAGGAGCCGGGAGGAACGCAGCCCGAGCCGGCCGGTCGTCAGCACGACCCTCCCTGCCGCCCGGGTGACCCTCTCAAGCACCCCCTCCGTTATGTGATCGTCCCAGGGCTCCACGAGCCCGGTCGTCCCGAGGACAGATATACCGGCCTGCACCCCCACCTTCGGGTTCAGCGTCTTCTGCGCCACCTCCGCCCCCCGGGGAACCGTAAGGATGACCGTCGTCCCATGAAGGCCGGCCTCCTCCACCGCCTCGTTGATCGAGCGCCGGATGCAGTCGAGCGCCGGCCCCCCGATCGCCGCGGCTCCCTGCCGGTGGCGGGGAGTGTCGCGGGCAAAACTCCCGATCCCCTCGCCGGGAACGAACTGGACGCCTCCCGATAGGGAGGGGACCGCAGTCGCAACAAACTCGAGTCCCGCGGTCACGTCAGAAGGATAATCGCCGGCATCTTTCCAGCAGGACGCCCGGCCCCGGTAGCCGTCCACCGGGATACCGACCACAATACCGCAAGGAAGAGTGACCTTCACCTCGCTGACCGTTTCGAGCGTAAGCGAGAGAACCGCCGCCTTGCAGGCCGCGGCTGCCGTCGTTCCGGTGGTGAACCCCCGGCGGAGGATGGAGCCGGATGCCGTCAGGACCGCGAGCCCCCGCCGGACGTCCTCGAGAAGGGCAGGTGAGCGGCAGGCCGCCACCCACGCTGCGGGATACTCGAAGTCAGTAACCGGGTCCCGCATAGCCTGCACGCTCGGCACGGATCGTGATGATCTCGTTGATTCCCGCCACCGCGACCGGGGTCCCGCCCCGGGTGCCGACGTTCGAGACCGAGGGCACGTCGAGGGTGCGGAGGGCCTCCTTTGACTCCGCAGCGTTCACGAACCCGACCGGGGTCCCGACGACCAGCGCCGGCCGGACCCCTTCGCGGACCATATCGCAGACGACGAGGAGCGCCGACGGGGCGTTCCCGATCACCACGATCGCGCCCTCCATCCTGTCGCGCAGGGCAACGAACCCGGCGGACGTCCGGGTGATCCCCTGGTTCCGGGCGATATCCTCCCCGTAATCGAGGGCACAGACGACCTCGCTTGCATGCCCGCGTTTCAGGATGCCCGTCTGCACCATCCGGATATCGGTGATGATCGGCGCCTGCCGCTCAAGCGCGGCAAGCCCCGCATCGACCGGACTGCCTGCAAAGCGCATCAGGTCGGCCATCGCAAAGTCGCCGACCGCGATCGAGCACCGCTGCCGGATCCGGTCCTCGGGGGTGGCGTTCCCCACCCGTTCCCGGGCCAGGTTCCGGCTCGTGCTCGCGATCGCGTAGGCCTCCGGGGTGACCGCCGCAAGATCAGTATACGTACTTCCGGTGGTATCCCCGGGGCGTGATGATTCCTCTCCCATCAGTCTCACTCCTCCATACTCTCGTCTCTTCTCCGCCGACAAAGACGATCGAATGCATGTCCACGAAGGCAAAGTGGTCTTTGAATTCCCCAAGCGTCGTGATCAACCGCCCCTCCCCCTCCCGGTAGGCGTTTTTGACCACGCCGACAGGCGTCGTGTCGGGGAGGTGGCGACGGGCGATCCCGATCGCTGTATCCAGGTTGTGCGGCCTCCCCCGGGACCGGGGGTTGTAAAGGACGACCGGCACCTGCATCCGGAAGGCGAGGTCGAGCCTCCGCTCGATCTCCTCCCAGGGCGTAAGGAGGTCCGAGAGGCTCATCGTGACATAGTCGCCCGAGAGCGGCGAACCGAGGAGCGCCGCCGCCGAGACCGCGGCCGTGATGCCGGGGATGACCTCGACCTCGACCTTCGTGCCCGACCGTTCGGCCACCTCGAGGACGATGCTCGCCATCCCGTAGACACCGGCATCCCCGCCGCTCACCATCGCGACGACACAGTCCTCCGCGAGGGCAAGCGCCTTTCCTGCCCGGTCGACCTCCCGGCCCATGCTGCTCCTGACAACCTCTTTTCCGGCGAGCATCGGCTCGACCAGGTCAAGGTAGAACCCGTTGCCGATGACACAGTCGGCCTCACCGAGAGCTTTCAATGCCCGGGGCGTCATCTGCAGCAGGTCGCCGGGGCCGGTCCCGACGATATACAGTCTTCCTCTCCTATCGTGCGATTGCAACGGTAACACTCCCATACGTCTGCTTGGCAAGAACCAGAACTTTGCGTTTCGAGGCTGCGAGAGCCGAGGGTTCCGCGACCCCGGCAAGCCCGATCAGGGAGGCCCGCGAGGGGGAGGGGGCCGCCTCTGCGTTCAATGTTTCGTCGTCAAAGAAGACAAGGTTGCCGCCGAGGTCAGTAACAGCCCGGAGGAGTCCTTCCTCACCGCGCTTCTTTGCGGTCGTCGCGTAGACGAGAATCTCCGCAGGGCCGATCCCGGCTCGCGCGAGCGCCTGCCGGATGGCGCCGACCACGTCGGCGGCAGCAACGCCCTTCCGGCATCCGACACCGACGGCGTACTCACCCTTCCGAACGAGGAGGGAGACCCCCGGACCCGCGACGACGATCCCGGGTCCGGTGACGGCGTAGAGCGGTACGTCGGCGTCGAGCACCGCGGCGTTCACCGCCCGGGTGGAGTCGCGGTTCACGATATCGCACCCCGTCCGGGCGGCCAGTCCCTCGACCGACTCCCGGCCGCGGGTCTCGGTCGCGGTCGTGATCACCGGTTCGATCCCGAGACGGGCGAGGTCCCGGGCAAGGTCGTTTGCGCCGTGGTGCCCGCCGACGACCGGAACCGCGTAGCGCAGATCCGGGCCGACCACCACGACCGCCGGGTCACGCCACTTATCTGCAAGAAGCGGAGCAATCCCCCGGATAGCGATCCCGGCCGACATCAGGGCGACGATCCGGCCGTAGCGGCTGAATGCCTCCCGGAAAGCCTCCGGCCCGTAGAGGATGACCTCGGCGCCGAGCGCATCGGCAAGCCGGCGAGCATCGGGGAGGAACCGGTCGAGCGCGACAACAACGGTCCCGGTCATGAGTAGAGGACCGACCTCCCGAACCCCGACGTCGCCGGATCGACCACATCTCCTATGACGATCAGCGCCGTTCGCTCGATCCCGGCCGCCCGGGCCTTTGCCGCGATATCGGCAACCGTTCCCCGGACGACCTTCTGGTCGGGCCAGGAGGCGTGGTAGACGACCGCAGCCGGGGTCTCCGGAGGAGACTCCACCCGGGCAAGGACTTCCTCCATCCGCTCGGTGCCGAGGAAGACCACTATCGTCTGCCCGAGGCGGGAAAGCTCGGCGATCCGGTCCGCCTCAAGCGTCGCCCCCGCCGGGCGGGTGACGATCAGGCTCTCGGAGACGTCGCGGAGCGTGAACTGGGTCTTCAAGGCCGCAGCGGCGGCAAAGAGCGACGAGACGCCGGGGACGATCTCGGCCTCGATACCGCGCCGCGAGAACTCCGCCATCTGCTCGACGATAGCGCCGTAGAGTGCCGGGTCGCCGGAATGAAGCCGGACGACGAGTCTTCCGGCCAGAACGTGCTCCTCGACGGCATCGACGATCTCTTCAAGCGTCATCCCCCAGCTGTCGAGTCTCACGCCCGCGCCGGATTCTGCAACAAGCGCCGGGTTCACGAGCGAACCCGCGTAGATGAGGACGTCCGCCCGCCGGAGGAGGTCCATCCCCCGGACGGTGATGAGGTCGGGCGCTCCCGGCCCTGCACCCACGATGTAGACCTTATGCATGCGACCGCCTCGCAAAGAGGATCGAGAAGTAGTCGCTCTTCTCGGGGAGGTCGGCCCCCCGGTAGACCCGCTGCTCCGGCATGAACATCCGCTCCACGAGAACGAACTCCGAATAACCCTCCTTCGAGAGGGAGGCGGCGAGCGCCGCCGGCTTCCTGACCTTCATGAAGATTCGGGACTCCGGCCCGTTCCCGTCCGAGACGAAGAACCCCCCGGCCACCGGGACGTTCGCCACGGAGGCGAACGCGGTGATGGAGCTGATCCCGGGTTCGGTCGCAAACGTGATCTCCGGGTAGCGTCCGGCAATCACCTCGCAGAGCCGCGAGAATGTCGAGTAGAAGTTCGGGTCCCCGATGATCCCGAAGACCACCAGTTCGTCTCTTGCCCGTGGTGCAATCCTGTCGGCATTCTCTTCGAGGCACTCCCGGATGTAGGCCTCGTCGCTCGTCATCGGGAATTTGAGGACGACGGCATCGGGGCGGTAGCGCCGCACCAGGTCGTAGGCGAGGTTGCCGGGGACGAATACCGCCGCCGCTTCGCCAAGGAGCCGGACCGCACGCAGGGTCAGGAGTTCCGGGTCGCCGGGGCCGAGCCCCACCCCTACGAGCATCCGGCACCCCCGACAATGATGTAGACGGGATTTACTGGCTTGAACATCATCCCGCCGGCGATATCGGCAGACCGGGAGACCTGGATATGGACGGCCTCCACGAATATCCCGAGGCGTTGCATGGTTGCTACCGCCGATTGAAGCGTCTCGACCATCACCGCGTTCACGACGATCCTGCCCTGCACCGTCCCGGCCAGGAGGTCGAGGACCTCCGGCAGGCGACGGGACCCCCCGACGAAGGCGGCGTCGAGCGGCCCCAGGTCCGGGAGGATCTCCACCGCATCGCCCTCGAAGAACTCGACGTTTGAGGCTCCGGCGGCGGCCGCCTGAGCCCGGGCATAGGCGATGGCCTCCGGTCTCCTGTCGACCGCGTAGACGCGTTCAGCGAGCCTCGATGCAGCGATGGCGACCTTCCCGGTCCCGCACCCGACATCTACCACCCGATCGCCCGGGCGGATACCGAGTTTCGCGAGCGAAACGGCCATGACTTCATCCTGCGTAGGTCCTCCTTTCAGTCCCATAGCATCATCAGTTCCCAGATAAATTTGTGCTAACTCCTATTAAATGGCCCAGTGAACCCTCGCGGCACCCGGGTCCGATCGGCACGAGGGAAGGCACCGGCGATCCTCCATCCGACCGGAGAGACCAGGGTAGCGGAGGAAGCGAGAACGTAAAGGTTTTTGCGATAACAACAACAACGTTAGTACAATGCTCAGGATAAACCGAGACAAGTGTGGATACTGCGGTACCTGCGTCGCAGTCTGTCCCGAGGATGCGCTCGAGCTGATCGACGCCTACCTCAGCCTTGAGCGGGAGTGCATCGCCTGCGGCATCTGCGCACGGGCGTGCCCGCTTGGGGCACTGGAGGTCGTCCATGAAGAGTAACTACGATATGCTCGTCATCGGGGGAGGCCCCGCCGGCGCTCTTGCTGCGAAAACGGCGGCCGAGGCAGGAAACTCGGTCTGCCTCATCGAGAAGCGTGCCGCTATCGGCACGCCGGTCCGGTGCGCAGAGGGGATCGGCAAGGAACTCTTAAAAGAGTTCATCAGGCCCGACCCCCGCTGGATATCCGCCGATATCCAGAGTGCCCGAATCATCGCCCCGAACGGCACCGCCATCAAACTCGACCAGGACCGGGCCGGAAACGAAGTCGGCTACGTCCTCGACCGGAAGGTCTTTGACCGGGAGCTCGTCTGGCAGGCGGCCGAGGCCGGGGCGGACGTGGTTGTCAGGACCCGGGCGACCGAGCCGATCATGGAGAACGGAGCAGTCCGGGGCGCGAAGGTGATCTCGGTCGGTGTCCCGGCCGAGATCCGGGCCGAGGTGGTCATCGCCGCCGACGGCACAGAGGCACAGTTCGCCCGCCGGGCCGGGCTCGACACCACCGTCCCCCTCCGGGAGATGATGAGCTGCGCCCAGTACCTGATGACCGATATCAATATCGACGCCGGCTCAACGGACTTCTACCTGGGCAACGAGATTGCCCCCGAGGGCTACCTCTGGGTCTTCCCGAAGGGCGATCGGACGGCAAACGTCGGTATCGGCATCACGGGCCGCAAAAGCCGGGACGGGTCACGAGCAAAGGATTACCTGGACCGGTTCGTCGCGAAGAACTTCCCGAACGGAAAGACGATCGAGATGATCGCGGGCGGGGTTCCGGTCTGCCGGCCGCTCACCTGCACGGTCGGCGACGGCCTTCTCGTCGCCGGCGACGCGGCAAGAGTCGTCGATCCCATCACCGGCGGCGGGATCGGCAACGCCATGTATACCGGAAGGCTCGCCGCTCAGGTGGCGTTGAAGTGCATCGAGGCCGGCAACTGCTCAAAGGAGGCCCTGATGCCCTACGACACGGAGTGGCGGGCATCCAGGATGGGCGCAGGTATCGAGCGGAACTACAAGGTCAAGGAGTACTTCGTCACGCTCGACGATAAGAAACTCAACACCCTCGCGGACTCGATTGCAAGCATCAGCTTCAGTGAGTTCTCGGTCGCGGCACTCATCAGGGAACTGATCAAACGGAACCCGAAGATGCTGCTCGAGCTCAAGGCGCTCAAGGATACGCTATCCTGACCGTATCAACTGCCGGTTGAGCGTCTTTATCGTCTCCCGCTCCGCCTCCTTTTTTGTAAAGACCGTGATGACGTCCCCGGGCCGGATACGAACGGTGCCGCTCGGGATGATGAGGTCGCCCCCGGCGCGCCGGATGGCGATGAAGACAAAGTCGCGCACCTCGAGGTCCCGGATCTCGTGGTCGATGATGGGTGCGCCCTCCTCGGCGATGACCTCAAAGATAGTGCCGCCGGGGATCGAAGCGACCTGCTGGAGGTTCGGGCTCTTCGCCCAGTAATAGAGCCGGGTCGCCACAAGCTCGTCGGGGTTCTCGCTGATCCTCACCCCGACCTCGTTGAAGAGGTCGGAGTGTTCCTTCTGGTTGACGATCGAGACGACGTTTCTGACGTTGTAGCGTTTGGCGAGCCAGCAGGTCATCAGGTTTACGGCATCGTCGCTCGTGGTGGCGACGAGGGCGTCGGCCCGGTCGATCCCGGAATCCTGCAGTACGGCCTTATCGGTTGCGTTCCCGGTGATGGCAAGGACATCGTAGTGCTCCAGGATATCGCTCGCACGCTCCTCGTCCTGGTCGATCACCACCACGGAATCGCCGGCGTTCACGGCGATCGCAGTCAGGTTCCGGCCGATTCCGCCAAGGCCGACGATGATGGTGTACATCCATCTGGATTCAATCGTCGACATTGAAATACCTTGCGAAGAAACCAGTTGGTGTGATCTGCGGGGTGGATGAAGCGGGGAAGGGCTCGGTCCTCGGCCCGATGGTGGTCGCCGCCGTCGGGTGCCGGGCGGCCGAAGACCTTGCAGCCCTCCCTATCCGGGATTCGAAGGTTCTCCGGCCCAAGCAGCGCGAGGCGCTCTACGAGATCCTCTTCCGGGACTTCGCGATAGCGATCGTCACCATCGATGCCGCCGGGATCGACGAAGCCCGGACCCGGATGAGCATGAACGCGTGTGTGGCCGAGCTCCACGCCGAGGCGCTCACGGGGCTCAGGCCGGAATCGGCCTACCTCGACGCCTGCGATGTGAACGCTGAGCGCTACGGCCGGACGGTTGCAGGGCACCTCGACTTTCCCTGCGCGATCGTCGCCGAGCACCGGGCGGATGCCCGCTACAAGATCGTCGGCGCGGCAAGCGTCGTCGCGAAAGTCACCCGGGACCGGGCGATCCGGGAACTCGAGCAGCAGTACGGGAAGATTGGGAGCGGTTACCCCTCCGATGCGGTGACGATCGAGTTCCTCCGGGGCTACATCCGGGAATACGGGAGCCCGCCGCCGTGCGCCCGCCGGAGCTGGAAGACGGTGACGAACCTCTACCAGAAGACGATGCAGGATTTCCCATAATCCCGGGAAGATTTTATGCCTCACGCGCGCTAACCGTGAGTGATGAGTTGGCTCCAGATACTCCTTCTTCTCGTCGCGGCATATCTCCTGATAGCCTTCTACATCCGCGACCGGGGGCTGTTTCGCGACCACGTCATGTTCTTCGGTCCTATCCTCGCCATCAAGACCGAACGGGTCGGCTTCTTTGACTGGTTCCGGAGGTTCAAGACACCGCTCCGGGCCTACGCAACGCTCGGGGTCCTCATGGTTGTGGTGGTCTCGGCCTTCATGACGCTCGCCCTGGTCCTCGCCGTCCCTCAACTGCTGGTCCACACCCCGGAGCCGACCGGGATCTACGACCCCCGGAACATCCTTGCGATACCCGGGGTCAACCAGGCAATACCGATCACGGCGGCCGTCATCATCGGTCTCGTGCTCACGATCGTCATCCACGAATTCGGCCACGCGATCCTCGCCCGGGTCGAGGATATGCGGGTGCGGAGCATGGGCCTTCTCATCGCCGTCATCCCGATAGGGGCGTTCGTCGAACCCGAAGAGGAGGATGTCGACGCGGCGAAAGGGATGCCGAAGATCCGGATGTTCGGTGCCGGGATCACAAACAACATCGTCATCGGCCTCGCCTGCTTTGTGGTGATGTTCCTCCTCATCGGGATGGCGACGCCCCTTGCCACACCGCTCGTCCAGGGGGTCTACAAGGACTACCCGGCGGCCGAGGCGGGCCTTCCCGGCTACTCGGTCATCACGAGCGTGAACGGCATCCCCGTGACGAGCCAGGAGGAGATCTCGGCAATCATGGATGAGACACGGCCGGGGGAGACGGTCACCCTGACGGCCGAACAGGATGGGGTCGAGAGGACCTACACCCTCACCCTCTCCGAATGGCCGGAGGCGCTCGGCGACGACCGGGACGCCGGGTTCATGGGGGTCTACTACTACAACGCTCCGGCCGTGAAGGAGCATATCGGGAACGTCGCGGACCTCGGCCTGCTTGCGCCGCTCTACCTGACGATAGCCCCGATCGACGCCTTCATTCAGGGCAACACCCAGCAGCTTGCGATCCTGCTCGCCGACACCCCCGAGCAGGTCGCCTGGAAAGAGCCGTTCCCCTTCTTCTGGGGCACGGTCCACCTTTTCTTCTGGACCGGGTGGTTCAACCTGCTGGTCGGGATGTTCAACGCCATCCCGATCGTCCCGCTCGACGGCGGCTACATGATGAAGGAGGGGGTGGAGCGGTTCTTCGAGCGGCGGGGCTGGTCGCGATACGCGCAGCGGGTCGTCGCCTCGATCAGCGGATTTGTGACGGTGATGCTGATCCTCCTCATCACGATGCCGATGATCGTCGCGGCGCTGCGGTTCGTGCTGACGATGGGATAAAACCCTCCTCTTCTTCCTGCGGCCGAGGCGGCATCTCAAACTCTTGCGTGCCTCCACCATCGTCGGGCTCCCGGGCGGCGGCGACAGTCGGGGACGGGATCACTCGATCTCGTAAAAGTTGTTCAGATGCGAACAGGCGGATCGCAAGAACCGGTACCCCGACAGAGTCTCATCCGGTTCGGAATAATTCCGGGGCTGCATCTTATTCTCTTCATTCGCAAGCAGGTAGCAGACCTCTGAGTAGACCCTCTCTCGCACCAGTTTCAGGCAGGTCTGGTGATAGCGTTCGATATAGGAGGCTTCCTTAAACTCGGGAAAAACCTCAAAGTGCGGCTCGTTGTTTCTCACACTCTTTCGCGACTTCTCGCAGTCTTCCAGCAGGAGCAGATATCCAAGCCAGGGCGACGGAGATGTCTTGAAGGCTCCCTCCCTGTAGGCGGTCCAGAGGTCGTACGCACTCCCTAAAACCTCCTCTGTCCGGTTGTTGATGTTGTTCCCGAATGACGGCCCTTTTTGAGATTTCAATTCAAGGACGGCAACCAGCTCCTTTTTTCCGTCAGGATAATGTTTGATAACGATAAGGTCCCACTGCTTCTCCGCACGGAAATATCCAGGAAGGTCAAGTGATCTCCTTTGTGTGCAGATATCGCTCTCAGGGACCCCGATATCCACCAGCAGATCCCGGATAAGCGAGAAGAATCGGTCCATGTGCTTTCCGCCCGTCGCCTCCGAACGAAAGCCTTGGTCTTTTACACCTCGGTTGTTCTGATCGTTTGCCTGTGATGCCCTCTTATCCCAGAAATACTGCACTGCACAAGAAAAATAATCATCACGGGAAATTTCCCGAAGTATCCTGTCACTCACCATGAATCTGCCTCTATCAGAATAATCGGGACTGTTTTGCCTGATGAATAAATCGTTCAACCGCCATAAGGAAATATTTTTCTTCGATCTCAACGCTGATGCTATTTCGGCCCCACCGCGCAGCAGCGAGGCCGGTCGTCCCTGTACCACCAAAGGGGTCGAGAACCGTGTCGCCCACGAAAGAAAACATCCGTACAAGTCTTTCAGCCAGTTCCAGGGGATAGGGTGCAGGGTGTTCCCGGGTCGATGCTCCTTTAAGGTCCCAGACCTGGCGGAACCACGCCTTCTGATTCTCCTCCGAAATGACCGAGAGCAACCGTGCTTCAAGCGTGGGCTTCCGGTAACCGCCGGATTTCCTCTGGAAGAGGATGTACTCTATATCGTTCTTGACGATCCCGTTGGGTTCGTAAGGTTTGCCCAGGAACGATCCCGGTGAATCTGCCTCAAAGCAGGCGTTGGC
>ERZ795032.877-NODE-877-length-25366-cov-4.630161_pt1 | contig 25366 bp, 19 predicted proteins | sample MGYA00375124_ERZ795032 | MGnify/ENA primary metagenome ERZ795032 (study PRJEB30167, sample SAMN05720154) | activated sludge metagenome | isolation source: Anaerobic digester | place: China | collected 2015-12-16 ...
GAGACTCCGGCCGCCGAAGGCGACAGCATGTAGGGCGGGCGATGCAGCCCGCATCGGGCCGCCACCCCGCTTTCTCAACAGCACGATACACCGCCGCCCTTTCGCCGACATGATCGGCGAGAGGGCGGCGGTTTTCCGGGCGGTTGGGGGGGCGCCTCAGCCCTTCTTCAGGTCCGGCATCGTGCGGTCGAAAAACGGGCTCTTGCCGGTGGCGCTCAGGGGGATGCCCACGGCGGCAAGCACCGGCTGGTCGAAGAGGTTCAGGTTCGAGGCGGCGCGGCCGATGGTGTACATGATGCGGCTGTCGGCGTGGTGGAGGGCGGCCACGGCGGCGGCGCTGGAGGCCGCAATGCCGAGGTCCACGTAATTGAAAGCGCAGCCGGCACCGGCCTGTTCGTTGGCCGCGCAGTTCTCGAAACCGCAGAAACCGCAGGTCTTCAGCCCCGCGCGACGGCTGATGGCCGCCACGAGCACCGCCACCGGCGCGGCCCGCAGGTTCTCCGCGTCGCGCAGGAAGAACGGTTGCTCGGTCTCCCGGGCGATCCGCTCCATCTCGTCGGCCACGGCCTTCTTCTCGGCGCCGTCGAGCACCTTGAGGGTAATCACGTCCACGCCGCGCGTCTTCGGGGCAGTGCGGGCCGCCAGACACATCAGGTCGGCCACCACGGTCAGGGCTCTTTGCTCGGACATCGTTCAGACTCCTTCCTCGGAATAGCCCCCGGGCGTGTTGCACGCAGTTCAGCGGGTCGTGCCATGCACGTCGTCGCGGCCCAGCTGCCGGGGCGTCGTCACCGGCTCGGCCGGGAGCTTCGCCGGGGCGGCGCCGAGGGTCGAGTAGACGCCCGCCGGCAGAGTCACGTCGAACGCCATCTTCTCCACCGTGATCGTCAGGTGCCGGCCCAGGTCGGCCACGCCGGCGACGTCGGTCATGCGGAAATCCAGCAGGTGCGGCATGATCGGCCCGTCGTCGCCCACGCGGCGATAGTCGGACCATTCGCCCCAGTGCGGGATGCCGTTGAAGATCGTGTTGAACGCGACGATCATCGCCCGATCCACGCGGTCGTTGACGGGGTGGAAGTAGACGAACAGGCGGTCCTCGTGCCAGTGGCCTGTCACGTTCGGCTGGAACTCCGCCTGGACGACGTTCCAGAGGTTGCCGCCGGCGGGGCTTCGCACCTGGCCCGAGGACGACAGCTTCACGCCGTCGCCCAGCAGCGTAAACGGCATGCAGAACGTCTCGCGCACCAGACGCATCTCGTCGGCCGCCTGCTCGAACATGAACAGCCGCCCCACCGTCTCGGCCGTCACCTCGGCGGGCTTGGTGATCGCCTTGCCACGGAAAAACACGCGCCACGTCGCGCCGTCGTACAGCGACGTGGTCTGCGTCGTGAGGTCGTCGATTCTCATGCGGCGGCTGGTCAGGTCGATGCAGTAGGTTCTGCGGCTCTCGACGGCTTCGAGGCCGCGGCGGTAGTCGCTCCAGCGGGCCTCGATGACAAGGTTCTTCCTGGCGCCCCAGACGTAGGGGTTGCCATGTCCCCAGACCGCGTCGCGGAGGATCGGCTTGACGTCTGCGTCGAGCGCCCCGAGACGCTGCAAGAAGACCTCGGCAGGCGTGCAGCCGCCGAGCGACGCAACGCCCAGACACGCCGCCGCAAGCATCCAGCAGGCGGCCGAGGCCCTATGCCACAGGCGCATTACACAGTTCGCGGGATTTACGATTCGCTCGCTCATGGGCTTTGGATTATACTGGTCGCGCCGCGCTGTGACCAGCGTTTTTGAGCCGCGAGGCGACCGACAGAGTCCGCGTGGGTCCGGCGGACCCACCCTACGGCTGGAGGGGGCGGATTGCACATGGGGCACTCATGCCAAGATCCTGGGCGTACAACTTTCCGTGGGTGGTCCTGGCGGCGGCGCTGCTGCTGACGGGCATCGGCCTGCTGGGCATCTACAGCGCCACGCTCCCGAAGCCCAACGCCAGCCAGGACACCGAGGCCTCGCGCCTCGTGATGATGCAGGTCTTCTACCTCCTCGTCGCACTGGCCATCTTCGTCCTCGTCCAGATGCCCAGCTACCTGAAACTGTCGCGATACAGTTACCTGATCTTCGCCGCCTCGCTTGTGCCGCTCGTGGTGCTCCTGGCGGCGCAGCACTTCGGCGGCATCGAGGGCCTCATCGAGCACCGCAACTACGCCTATAGCTGGTTCCAGATCCCGGTGCCCGGCATGGACTCGAGCCGTCGGCCGAGCATCCAGCCGTCGGAACTGACGAAGATCGCCTTCATCCTGGCCCTGGCGCGCTACCTGACCCATAGCCGCAAGTACCGCACCCTGAAGGGGCTGGCCGCGCCGCTGGCGATGGCGTTGGTCCCGACGTTGCTGGTGATCCGCCAGCCGGACCTGGGCACCGCGATGATGTTCGTGCCGGTGCTCGGGCTGATGCTGCTGGCGGCCGGGGCGCGTCTGCGGCACATGGCGGTCCTGGCCCTGGTGGTCCTGGCCATGACGCCGGCGGCCTATCTGAAGTTCAGTGCCTACCAGCAGCGACGGCTGGACGTGTGGCTGCTGGCCGGCCCGATTGAGCGGTTCCACATGGCGCGGCAGCAGGCCGCCGCCGACAATCGCGAACTCTCGGACGACGAAAAACGCGAGATGGTCGAGCGATTGCGGGAGTCGAAACTGACGCGGCTGTTCCTGGCGGCCGACTACGCCAAATGGTGGACGGGGCGTCACGTGCCGTGGCTGTTCGGCGACAAGGACGCCCGGCGGCGCGGGTGCTACAAGACGCCCTACGACCACGAAATCCACAGCCGGCCGGGCGACTCGGTGAGCGACCAGTACGGCCGCGTGTCGCGGTTCGTGGACACGTGGCTCCTCGGGCCGGGCTACCACGCCTGGCAGGCCAAGGTGGCCGTCGGCCACGGCGGCACGACCGGCGAGGGGCTGGGCCAGGGCAGCCAGACGCGACACCGATTCCTGGCCGAGGCGCAGAACGATTTCCTCTTCGCGGTGATCGCCGAGGAATGGGGCCTCATCGGAGCGCTGCTCGTGGTGGCCCTGTTCACGCTCATCATGGTCTTCGGCGTGGACGTGGGCCTGTCGACCAACGAGCCGTTCGGCAAACTCGTGGCCGTCGGCGTCGTGGCCCTCATCGGGGCCCAGGCCTTCCTCAACATGGCCATCGCCGTCGGCCTGACGCCCATCACGGGCATCCCGTTGCCGCTGATGAGCAGCGGCGGCAGTTCCCTGGTCGCCAGCTACCTGGCCCTGGGCCTGCTGTGCAACGTGGGCCTGCGCCGGTACCTGCTCCCGGAGCCCGCGCCGTTTCGATTCGACGATTGACTAGAACAGCCCGACGACGTTGCCCTGGTCGTCGATGTCGTTGTTCCAGGCGGCCGGCTGGCTCGGCAGGCCGGGCATCGTCCGCATCTCGCCGGCCAGCGGATAGAGGAACCCCGCGCCGACGCTGGCCAGGATGTCGCGCACCGGCAGGACGAACCCCGTCGGCCGCCCCTTGAGCTTCGGATCGTGCGACAGCGACAGGTGCGTCTTGGCCATGCAGATGGGCAGGCGGTCGTAGCCGTGCTCGGTGAAGTGACGGATCTTGTCCTCGGCCACGGCGGCGTAGCTGACGCCATCGGCCCCGTACATCTCGCGGGCGATGGTCTCGATCTTCCGCTTGATGGGCCAGTCGTCCTCGTACAGGAGCTTGAACCGGCTGGGCTTGGAGGCCGCCTCGACGACGGCTTCGGCCAGTTCGGCGCCGCCCTTGCCGCCGAGGGCGTGAACCTGGCTGACCTGGGCCGTCTCGGCCCCGGCCGCCACGGCCCGCTCGCGGATGGCCTGGAGTTCCTTCTCCGTGTCGGTCTCGAACCGATTGATCGCCACCACCACCGGGACGCCGTGCTTGCAGGCGTTCTCGATCTGCTTGTCGAGGTTGGCGCAGCCGGCCTCCACGGCCGCCACGTTCTCCTCCAGCAGGTCGGCCCCCAGGGGCTTCCCGGCGACCACCGAGAACCGGCCCGAGTGCATCTTCAGCGCCCGCACGGTGGCCACGAGTACCACGGCCGCCGGCTTCAGGCCGCTCGCGCGGCACTTGATGTTGAAGAACTTCTCCATGCCGATGTCGGCGCCGAACCCCGACTCGGTCACGCAGAACTCCCCGAGCCGCAGGGCCATCCGGTCGGCGATGATCGAGCTGTTGCCGTGAGCGATGTTGGCGAACGGCCCCGCATGCACGAACACCGGCGTGTGCTCCGTCGTCTGCATCAGCGTGGGCTTGATCGCGTCGCGCATCAGGACGGTCATCGCCCCGGCGCAGCGCAGTTGCTCGCACGTGATCGGCTCGTCGAACTTCGTCTGCGCCACGACCATCTTGCCGATGCGCCGCCGCATGTCGTGCAGGTCCGACGACAGGCCCAGGATCGCCATCACCTCGCTGGCCACCGCGATGTCGAACCCGGTGCGACGGACGTTGCGGCCCTGGAGGCCCACGATGATGTCGTCCAGGGCCCAGCGGTCGCTGATGTCCACGACGCGCCGCAGCATCGGCGCCGTGGCGTCAATCGACAACGGGTTGCCGTGATGGATGCTCGCGTCCAGGCATGCCGCCGCGAGGTTGTTGGCCAGGCTCACGGCATGGATGTCGCCCGTCAGGTGCAGGTTGAAGTCTTCCATGGGCAGCACCTGGCTGTACCCGCCGCCGGCCGCGCCGCCCTTGATGCCGAACACCGGGCCGAGCGACGGCTGGCGGATGCACGTCACGGTGCGCTTGCCGATGTAGTTCAGCGCCAGCGACAGGCCGATCGTCGTCACGGTCTTGCCCTCGCCGAGCGGCGTCGGCGTGATCGCCGTCACGTCGATGTACTTGCCCAGCGGCCGATCCTTCAGCCGGTCCAGCAGCGACAGCTTCACCTTGGCCTTGTAGTTGCCGTACAGCTCCAGCTCATTGCCCTCGATGCCCAGGCCCGAGGCGATGGAGCGAATGTCTTCCAGCGGAATGCTGTGTGCAATCTCCAGGTCCGACTTCATGGTCCGGCTCCTTCTGTGGCAGGCGGCAACAGGATGATCCCCATGCGGCGCCTCAACGCACTGCGCCGCACGCGCGAACCGACGCCCGGCATTATCGCGCGCGGGGGCCGTCGGTGCCTGTGCCTTGCATCACAATCCATCGTCGCGGCGCGACGGCCGCACGACCTCGTACACGACGTGCTGCGGCGCGGAGTCGGGCCGGGCGATGGTCAGCAGCGGCCTCAGCACCCCGGCCGCCTCCAGGCGAGCGAACAGGTCGCGGTCGAGACCCGGCGGCCACCCGTAGTTGCCCGGGGCGCTGAACCGGTCCACCTCCAGCCAGTTGACGTAGACGTGGGTGATGTCGAGATCCTTGAACAAGCGCAGACCACGGGCCTTCAGTTCGTCCGGCGTGGCACTTTCGCCGTAGAGCGGCTCGATCCACGGGCGATCAAAGACCGTGTTGTAGACCACCGGCACGTTGAAGTACAGCGTCCGCGCCTCGCCGACCAGGCCGACCACGGGCGGGAACTTGCGGCCGCTAGTCAGGTCGTTGATCATGCGCACCACGTGCGACGAGTAGGTCCACAGGCGGTCGGTCGAGTCGGGGTGGTACGTGAAGGCGTAGCCCTCGGGCCCCAGCGGGGCCGCGGCGTCGGCCAGCAGCGAGACGTACGCGCCGCGGCTTTGCAGCATCTGGAGATCGACCATGAAGGTTACCCCCAGGTGCAGCGCGACGGCCGCGCCGAGAATCCACCGTGCCCAGGCCGCGCGGAAGGCCACGCACCCTGCCCCGGCCGTCAGCGCCAGCAGCACCCATGCCGGCGCCAGGTGCCGCATGACGCGGTGCGTCAGGCAGAACCACACCACGACCGTGACCAGGACGATCCCGAGCAGCACCACCCCCCTGCGGCGCCACGGGCGATGGGCCAGCGCGAACGGGGCCGCCAGCAGCACCGCGCCGCCGAACAGGAACGACGGCCACGTACTCGGCGGCGCGTCGGCCGAACCGATCAGCGCTTCGGCCAGGGCGTGCCACGTCATCGCGCCCGGCGAATGGTGCTCGGTGAAGTGCCGGGCCATCTCGCTGGTCCATCCGGCCGGCCCGCCGAGCCACGTCGAGAGCACGGGGAAGAACGGGTTGCCCGTCAGGACGAGGTTGCGGATGTAGAACGGCGCCCCGACGACGGCCGCCGCGATGGCGAATGCCAGCAGGGGCCGCCACGTGATGCGCCGCGCGGCCAGGGCCGCAAGGCACACGATCGCCGCCGGCGGCAGAACGAAGACGGCGCTGGTGAGCTTGATGCTCAGCGTCATGCCGACGGCCACGCCCAGAAGCACGGCCGGGCCGACGGCTCTCGGGCCTTCCGCAGCGTCCTGGTTCCTGCGTTGCCACAGGACGGCGGCGCAGAGCAACGCGGCAGCGACGTAGAAGCTCAGCACGCCCTCGACGAAACCGAGAACCGAGACGCGCAGAATCCAGGGCACCGTCAGATAGAGCACGGCGGCGAGCAGCCCGGCCCGCAGGCTGAACAGCCGCCGGCCGAGGCACACCAGGGCCAGCGCCGCCCAGACCGTGCACGATCCGGCGATCACCTTACCCATCATGGCTCCCTGGGCAACGTCCCGCGTCCAGGACATGCCGGCGTAATAGAGCATCTCAACGGCCATGGGGAAATAGGAGTAGACGTTGTGCGGCAGTTCCGTGATGCTGCCCGCCCGGTGCCATTCGGCGGGCACGGCGGCATGGTACTCCATCGTGTCGTACTCGACGCACGGTGTCGCGGCGCCCCAGAGGACGACGGCCGCCAGGACGACGATCATGCCGACCAGCACCCAGTCGGCGGCTTGGAGTTCGGCCAGGCAGTCACGTAGCGAGCCTGCCGGACTGCCTTTGTCCGGCATGAGGCCTCGCCGGCGTCGGCGGGCTCTGTCCCACAATGACCACACGAACCACAGAGGGAAAAGACCCACCAGGACGTCAAAGCCGGTGATGCCTTCAATGAAGACGGCTGCAATGAGGATGGCCAGCCCCATGGCGAAACCCAGCACGGTCCGTTCGAGCGACAACAGGCCGCGGACTCGTCGTAGCGTCACTCTGCCCAGGACCGCTACCATGACGCCGATCAGCAAGGCGTGAACAACAGCCCGCAGCGGCGCGAAGAACATTGATCGCGTGCCGGTCAGTTCGAGGAAGGTCCAGAGGGCGACAAGAAGCACAAGGACGACAGCGAGCACTGCGATTCGAGTGGGTCGGCCGACAAGCGGCCGTGACGCCGTCGTCTCATCCATCGTCACGTTCCTCGTCCAGTCGGAACAACCGCCGCAGCACGCGCATGCTCATCTGGGCGTGGCCGTCGCGGCTCTCGGTCTTCAGTTGCTCGATCGGTTCGTGCAGGAGCTTGTGGACGATGCGGTGGGCGGCCAGACGGATTTCGTTGCGCGTCGCCGCACCGATGTCCTCGCCGAGGCGCTTCAGCAGCCGCTCGACTTCCTCGTCGCCGATCTCGTGCAGGCGCGCCTCGAGCCGCTCCACCAGCGGGCCCACGTCGCGCACCTCGAACCAGTCGATGAACGCCGAGACCTCGTCGTCGATGATGGCCGAGGCCACGTCCATCTCGCGGCGGCGCAGCTCCAGGTTCTGCCCCACCTCGCGCGCGAGCCGCTCCTGGTCGTACAGGTGAACACCGGCGACACGCGCAGCCGCAGGGTCCACGTCGCGCGGCACGGCCAGGTCCAGGAGCATCCAGTCGCGCCCGCCGCGCTCCGCCTGGAGCCGCTCGATCCGCGCCGCGTCGAGAATCGGCTCGGGGCTGGCCGTCGAACTGACGACGATGTCGCTGCCGCGCAGGCACTCGTCGAGGCACTCCCACGACACGGCCCGGGCCGAGAGGCGCGCGGCCAACTGGTCGGCGCGCGCCGCCGAACGGTTGACGATGGTCACGCCGCCGCAGCCGCACGACTGAAGGTGGACCGCCGCCAGCTCGGCCGTCTCGCCGGCGCCGATCACCAGAACGCGCTTGCCGCCGAGGCCGCCGAAGACCCGCGCGGCGAAATCCACCGCCACCGAGGCGACGCTCGTGCGGCGGCGGCCGATCTCCGTGGCGCCGTGAACGCGCTTGGCCGCCGCGAAGGCCCTGTGAAACAGGCGGTTCAGAAACTTCCCCGTGGCCTCGGCCTCCACCGCGCGGATGAACGCCGCCTTCACCTGGCCGATGATCTGCGACTCGCCGACGACCATGCTGTCGAGGCTGCTGGTGACCATCATCAGGTGCCGCACGGCCGCCTCGGTGTCCAACCGATAGATCATGGGCGTCAACTCGGCGACGTCCAGACCATGGAAATCGGCCAGCGCGCCGATCAGGTCGTCGGCCGTCGGCGGCGCGGCCACGGGCGACGCCGCGTACACCTCCACGCGGTTGCACGTGGACAGGATCACGAACTCCGCGTCGTCGAAACGAGCCGTCAGCACCGCCAGCGCCCGGTCCGCGGCGGACTCGTCGAACGCCAGACGCTGCCGCACGTCCAGCGGCGCCGACTGGTGATTCACTCCGATGCAGAGAATCTTCACGAGGACTCCTCAGACTGCGTTCGCATCGTCGTCGTCAGCGATGCCGTAATGCTCCAGCACGCGGCGCACCGCGCTGTCCAGCGCCGTCTGTCCCTGGCGTGCGGCTTTCAGAAGCTCATCCGAGGCCAGGTCCGCGGCGATGCGCCGCCGCACGGCCTCGTCGTCCACGCGCCGCTGAACCAGCACCCTCGCAGCGGCCAGGGCCTCCAGGAGCGGGCCGTAGGCCGCGTCGAACTGCTCTTCCAGTCGCCGGCGAAGGCGACCCGCCAGCGACGGGCTCGCGCCGCCCGTGGACACCGCCACCGTCAGCAACCCCCGCCGCAGCACCGACGGCAGAATGAAGTCGCAGCACTCGGGCCGGTCCACGACGTTGCACAGGACGCCGCGCGCGCGGCAATCGGCGAACACCCGCGCATTGACCTCCGGCGAATCCGTCGCCGCCACGACCAGCGCGGCGCCGTCGAGCGACGCCGGCCCGTAGGCGGCCTCGCACAGTTCCACGCCGCACAGGCCACGCAGCGCGTCGTCGATCCGCGGCGCCACCACGCGCACGCTTGCCCCGGCCTCCAGCAGCGCCGAAGCTTTCTGCAACGCCACGCGCCCCCCGCCCACCACCACGCAGCGGCGGTCGGTCACGTCAAGCATGATCGGATAGTACGTTCGCGGCATCGTGGCCTCGAGATCGCAGTCGCCGGAAGGCGGGCCCCGGCACTCCCACGCGGCAAGGTTCTTTCCCCGTGGCACGGGCATCTTGCCCGTGAGTCGCAGGGCCATCCTGGCCCTGCACAACGCAGTTCGTCCACGGGCTCTTCTGCCCGTGGGACGCATGGGCAGGATGCCCATGCCACGATGTGGCGCTGCGGCACCCGGCGCGGCGCGTGCCGACGGCTACGCCTCGTCGTCCTCGTCGTCAAAGTAGACCGGCGCGCTCTTCTTGAACTCGCGGACCGTCGGCAACAGAAGGTAATCGGTCACGCCCAGCGCCTCGGCCCACTGCGCCGCCAGGGCCGCACACGCCTCGTCGCTCGGACCGTGGATCATCGTGTAGAGGGCATACGGCCACTGGGTTCCCCGCGGGCGGCGGTAGGCGTGCGTCACCTCCGCGTGCGCCGCCAGGGCCGCACCCACCGCGTCGGCCCGGTCGTCCGGCACACTCCAGACCGCCAGGACGTTGCCCTGGAGCCCGACGTGCCGCTGATTGACGATGGCCGCCATCCGCCGCAGGCGACCGTCCGCCTTCATCGCCCGGAGCCGTTGCAGCACCTCGTCCTCGCTCAGGCCGCAGCGACGCGCCGCCTCGGCATACGGGTCCGCCGTGTGCGGCAACCCGTCCTGCAACGCCCGTATCAGCCGCCGGTCACGAGGATTCACCGCTTGCCTGCGCCTCCGGTGCGGCTTCGTCCGCGTCGTCGGTCTCGGACTGGTCGCCTGCCGGAGCGTGGCGCTCGACGAAGCCTTCCGGCCGCGGAATGCCCAGCAACTCCAGCGCGTCGCGCCGGATCAGCTGCTCGATCACCTCGCGCGGCAGCACGTACTCCGCCGCCGACCGCTGCGGCGAGCACTGGTGGTACAGCAGCGCCATGGCCTGCCGCGGACGCACGAACGGGAAGGCCGACCCGAACAGCACCTTGTCGATAACGCCCGCCTCGTACGCCCGGGCCAGCGCCCGCGATAGCGCCAGCGGCCGCGCGGCCAGGTGCGACGTGTCGGCGTACACGTGCGGCGATTTCTCCAGCAGCACCAGCGTCTCGTCCAGGTACGGGTACCCGAGCCCGGCGACCAGAATCCGCAGTTCCGGGAACTCGCGCACGACCCCGTCCAGCAGATCCGGCCGCGCGTAGGCCATCACGGCGTCCGGCACCCACTGCGACGGGCAGTCCACGATCAGCGGCAGACCGCGCTCGCAGCAGGCCTCGTATACGGCCAGCGCGCGGCTGTCGGTGGGATGCACGTTCTGGCACGGCGGACAGATCGTCACGCCGCGGAATCCCCACTCGTCCACCGCCTCGGCCAGCCGCTGGGGCCACGACTCGTCGGCCGGGTCCAGCCCGACAATGCCGATCTGGTGCTTGCCGCGCAGCCCCACGTGACGCCCGACGAACTCCACCGGAACGTCGGCCCCGAGACGCCGCGCGCTGAACCCCAGCACCAGGGCCAGGTCCACCGGCTGCATGGCGTCCAGATGGTCCGAGCAGTCGGCGGCCAGGTGTATGGCGGCTTCGCCGTTGGCCGTCGTGGCCAGGCCGGCGTCCTGCGGCCGGCTCCAGACGTGAGTATGGCAATCGACAATCATGGTCGCTCCGGGCCCTGACATCACTGACGCACCCATGGTAGCAGCCCCGCCCGCCGCCGTCAACGCGTGCGCATCGTGGCATCCGTCGGAGGGCGCACGTCATGTTTGTAGGTACACAGGCTCTCGCACTGCAGAAACGGGGGTGCCACACTTTGGAGGCCGGACGAAGTCCGGACCAAAGTGTGGCACCCCTAACCACAAACGTGACGTACACCCTCCGTCGGAGGGCATCGGCAAAAAAAGCAAGCCTGTCAGACTCGTGCGAGCAACTGCGTGGCCAGGGTTACGCATGTTACTCAGAGCGACAGGCCTGCTTAATGGGTCGCCGGACTGCTGCGCGGCTGGGGCGAGACCCCCCGTGCGTCCCGCCGCGGCCCGCCCGAAGGCGGCATCGGTCCGGCTATGTCTTATCCGAATCGTCCGAGGCCTTGGGTCGCCGCGACGGGGCGGCCGTGGGCGCCGTGGCGTCCTGCGAATCCGCCGCACGCGACGCACGCGACACCGGTCGATCCGGCCCGAGGCCGCGATGGGCCGATGTCGTCGGCACCGCCCGCAGACGACGGCACGGCGGCTCGTCAAAATCCGACAACTGGCCGCCCATGTGGTTGACCTTGTCCCAGCCCATGCCTGCGAACCAGCAGACGTTGCGGCACCCGCACGTGAAGCACGGGCCCACGTTGTACACGTTCATCGAACGCCGGGACGGCGACTGTGTCCCTGAGGTCTTCCTGTGGTCGTTCATGGCGGAACCTCCCGGCCGCGAGACGGAGTCGGTCGGCGGATGCGGATACCCGCCGATCGACACCCGTTGCCTCGCAGTGCTCGCTTGGCACAGCTTCCTACCCCTCGGTCGCTTCTTCTGGTTCCGATTCGCTGCCCGCGACAGTGCGCTTCAATCCATGCAACCTGGGACGCCCCCGCGACCCTCAACACCCAGCACTGTCAACGTGCCACATCACCCCTCACTAGATGCAACCAGCGTACCACGAGCACCCAGAAAACAGCGGCACCCACCCTAAGGCGTTGCCAGTCAACATCTTAGAACTGAGTCCGAATTGCTCGAAGGAAGGCCGTTGGAGCAAGAGGCTGACAACAAAGTGGGCAGTTTGGCGACAGGTTTGCGAATAATCAGTGAACCAGCACCGGAAACCAGCACTAATCCCTCAGAAAGCCCGCCAACTTTGTTGCCGGGTCCATGTGCCAACGTTGTGGGCGCGCCACCTTTCCCGCCACGGCCTGCGGCCTCACCCACCGCCCCACGGATCGTACCACGCCGACGGCACTGCGGTTCGGGAAATCCAGCAGATATGCACTCAGGGTCACGCCAGACCGTAGCGGAGGAGTTTCTTGCGGAGGCCTTCGCGCGAGAGGCCCAGGAGGCGGGCCATCTGCGACTTGTTGCCGGCGGCGGCGCGGCGGGCGTCGTCGATCATGCGGCGCTCCAGCGACTCGACGCGCTCGGGCAGGGTGCCGCCGGCGGCCGGGTCGCCTGCTGCGGCGGCGGTCGGCAGCGTGACGCCGCGGATCTTCTCCGACAGATCGTCCAGCCCGAGTTCCGGGCGATCCACCGCCAGAATCAGGCTGCGCGAAATCTCGTTCTCCAGTTCGCGGACGTTGCCGGGCCAGTCGTACGCGGCCAGGTGCTTCAGGGCCGGCGGGCTGAATCCGGTGGCCGAACGGCCGAACCTCTGGCGCAGGCGGTCCAGAATCCGCAGCGCCATGGCCGGAATGTCCTCGCGCCGTTCGCGCAGCGGCGGCAAGTGCAACGTCACGACGTTCAGCCGGTAGAACAGGTCCTCGCGGAATCGCCCGGCGCGGATCTCCTCCGCCAGGTTCCGGTGCGTGGCCGACAGGATGCGCACGTCGACCGACCGCGTTCGCTGCGACCCGACGCGCTCGAACCGCTTCTCCTGGACGACGCGCAGAATCTTCGCCTGCGTCGCCAGGCTCATGTCGGCGATCTCGTCGAGGAAGATCGTGCCGCCGTGGGCCGCCTCGAGCTTGCCGACGCGGCGCTCGACGCCCGTGGCCACGCCCTTCTCGATGCCGAACAGCTCGGCCTCCAGCAGCGTGTCCGGGATGGCCGCGCAGTTGACGTCGATGAACGGTTTGTTGCGGCGCCGGCTGCTGAAGTGGAGGCACTTGGCCAGCAGCGTCTTGCCTGTGCCCGACTCGCCGGTGACCATCACCGAAACGTCGGTGTCGCTGACGCGGCGAGCCGTGTCCAGAACGGCCTGAATCTGCGGGCTGTTGCCGACGATCTCGCTGGCGCAGAACGAGTGCTCCAGCGTGACCTGGAGCCGCGCGTTGGTGCTGTCCAGCGCGTCGCGGTCGCGCTTGACTTCCTCGAATTCGCGGGCATTCTGGACGGCCACGGCCGTGGCGCTGGTAAAGGCCTGGGCCAGACGCTCATCGGCTTCATCGAACGGAGTGCCGTCGTTCTTGTTCAGAATCTGGAAGACGCCGATGGATTGCCCGTCGCGCGTGATCATGGGTACGGCAAGCATGCTCCGGGTTTTGAAGTCGGGGCCCTGCCCGAGGGTGGGATTGAACCGCGGGTCGGTCGAGGCGTCGGGCACGTTGCTCAGCCGCCCGGTCCGCAGAACGTCGCCGGCGATGCCGCAATCCGCCGGCATCCGCAGCGGCTCGTCCGGGATGCCCATGGCGACGCGCGTGTACAGCTCGTTGCGGTCGCGGTCAAACATCCAGACGGTGCACCGCTGCGCGTCCAGAGCCCGCGCGCCTTCGTTGGCAATCTCCAGCAGCAGTTCGTTCAACGGGCGCAGCGTGTTGATGCGGTTGACGGCGTCAATCAGCGACTCCAGCCGACGCGACATCAGGCTCTCGGTGCTTGCACGTTCGCTCATGAAGGCCCCCGGGGTTGCCGACGACGTACGGCGGCATTATAATCCCCGGTTCGTCGCGTGTCGAGCCGCCTTGACGTGCCGCTCCCCGAAACAGAAGGAGGTCGTGCGTTGTCACCCTGTCGTCGCCGCACAGTCCTGTTGGGTTCCTTGGCCATTGTCCTGGCGTCAGCCGTTCTGATGCCTGTGGCGCCGACCGGCGCCCAGAAACCCATCGCCGAGAAGCCCGGCGCAGCCGGGGCCGTCCAGGCTCCTGCGGCGTCGGCCAATCCTCTGGCCGCGCGACTGGCGAGGCTGACGGCCGACCCGAAATTCGCCAAGGTGCGACTGGCGGCCCACGTCGTGGACGTCCAGTCGGGCCAGGTGCTGCTGGCCGCCGACGAGAACACGCCGATGACGCCGGCCAGCACGATGAAACTGGCGACCACGGCGGCCGCCCTGCACGTGCTCGGCCCGGACTTCAAGCTGCGGACCGTCGTCGGGCTCCTCGGCGACGACCTGGTGATCGTCGGCGGCGGCGACCCGAACCTGTCGGGGCGATTCTACGGCGGCGACATCACGGCCGCCGTCAAGCGATGGGCGGCCGTCCTTCGCGGCCGGGGCATCACCGCCGTCAAGGGCGACCTCGTCCTGGACGATTCCCTGTTCGAGGCCCAGTGGACGCACCCGAACTGGCCGGCCGCCGACTTCCAGTGGTGGTACCAGGCCCCGGTGGGCGCCCTGGTGCTGAACGATTCCTGCGTCGAGCTGCGCGTCCGTCCCGGCGCCACGGACGGCGCCGCGGCGATCGTTCGCGTGGCGCCGATGACCGAATACGTCACGTTGGTGGGCCAGATTCAGACGCGCGCCGGCGGCGGCAACAACCCGCGCATCGACCGCGTCCGCGGCACCGAACGGTTCCAGCTCGGCGGCACGGTGCCCCTCAAGAGCGGCACGCAGACCTACTTCCGGACGGTGCACGATCCGGGCCTGTTCGCGGCGACGGTCATCCGCGAAACGCTCCAGGCCGAAGGCGTGACGGTGGCCGGCCAGGTGGTCCGCCGCCGCGTGTGGACGGACGGGTGGCACCTGCCCCCGGGGTTCAAGGCCGTGGTGATTCACAACTCGACGCTGGGCCAGTCGGTGGCCGTGGCCAACACGCGAAGCCAGAACCTGTACGCCGAGTGTATCGTGAAGGTGCTGGGGGCTCACGCGTCGAGCAAGGAACGTCCGTGGCCGGCGGCGCAGGGATCGTGGGCCCTGGGGTGCCGCACGGTCGCCCAGACGCTGGCGGCCATGAAGGTGCCGACCGACGGCTGCGCGTTCGACGATGGGTGCGGTCTGAGTCGCCGCAATCGTCTGACGGCGCGGACACTGACGGAGTTGCTGGTGACGATGCACCGCGGGCCGCACGCGGCCGTGTGGTTCGACTCGCTGGCCGTCAGCGGCGACGGCGACGGGTCGTTGCGGTCGCGGATGCGCGACGAGTCGGTGCGCGGCCGCGTACATGCCAAGACGGGGTCGTTGCGCGACACGCGCAGCCTGGCCGGCTACGTCCGGACCGTCAAGGGCCGCACCATCGCCTTCGCGTTGATGGTGGACCAGTTGCCGTACAATAGCTACCATCACAGCGCGGTGAAACAGTGGATGGACGACACGTGCCGCGACCTGGCGGCGATGTGAGCGCGTCGAAGGATGTGTTCCGCTCGACCCTCACCGCCCGGCCTTCTGGCCGGGCACCTCTCCCTGCAAGCAGGGAGAGGAATGGTTGACTCCTCTCCCTTGAGGGGAGAGGGTGGCCCGAAGGGCCGGGTGAGGGTGACGAACGGAGAGGACGCGACCACTTCGGGGTGGCATGGCCACGCTGGCGTGGCCATGATGGGCGGCTCGCGAGCCGCCCCTACCGCGGACGCAGCGGGTGGCCGGGTGCCATGCCTGCCCCGTCAGGCATGGGCAAGTTCCTTGCCCTTCCGCGTGGCTGCAAGCAGCCACCCTACGCCTGCGGTGTCGTAGCGCCATATTTCACGGCGTGCTCCGCGCGGCGAATTGTCGGACAAGCTCGCCCCGTCAGGCATGGTGGCGTCGCTGCGGGCCCGGGGGATTGACCCGATGGGGTGAAAGGATAAGAACATGGCGGACACGTTTCGCAGGGATCCACTTCACGGCAAGACGCTCGGCGACGGCTGGGTAACGGAATCGCCGCGCCGCGTGCCGGTGCGTAGCGACGTGGACGTGCTGGTCTGCGGCGGCGGGCCGGCCGGCGTGACGGCGGCGCTGGCCGCCGCGCGGCAAGGCGCACGCACGCTCCTTGTCGAGCGCTACGGCATGCTCGGCGGCGTCTGGACCGTCGGCCTCATGAACCCGTTCTTCGAGTGCATGGGCCGCGGCTGGATTGTCCAGGACCTGGTGGACCGTCTGCGCGCCGCCGGCGCCCTGCGGAACTGGTACTACAGCCACACCTTCGACACCGAAGTCATGAAGCTCCTGCTGGAGGAGATGGCGGCGGCCTCGGGCGTCACGCTGCTCTATCACACGCTGGTGGTCGATGCGATTGTGGAAGACGGCCGGCTGCGCGGCGTGATCCTCGAGAGCAAGGCCGGTCGCGAGGCGGTCACCGCGAAGGTGATCGTGGACGCCACCGGCGACGGCGACGTGGCGGCCCGGGCCGGGTGCCGCTACGAACTCGGCCGCCCGAGCGACGGGCTCTTGCAGCCAATGACCCTGATGTTCGAGATTCGCGGCCTCGGCGACTGGGAGATGAACGACGCCCGCGTCCTCTACGACGCGATGACCGCGGCCATGGCGCGCGAGAACATCCAGTACGACATGCCGTTCTCGCGATCCAAGGGCGTGCCGTGGATCATCTCGGCCCCGCCGCGCGGCACGGGCGACGTGCAACTGACCCACGTGTACCGCATGAACACGCTGGACCCGGCGGACCTGACGCGCGGCACGATCGAGGCCCGTCGCCAGGCCCACCAGGCCATGGCGGTCCTGAAGCGCGTGCCCGGGCTGGAAGGCATCGAGCTGGTGCAGACCGCGCCGCAGATCGGCGTGCGCGAAGGTCGCCGCGTCCGCGGACGCCACTGGCTGACCGTGTCCGACCTGAAGGCCGGCCGCCGGTTCGACGATGCCGTGACCTCGTGCGGCTTCGTGGTGGACATTCACGACGTGGAAGGGCGCGCCGAGGGAGCCCAGAAACCGCTCATCCGCATCCAGCCCTACGAGATACCGTACCGGAGCCTGGTGGCCGAGGACGTGCGGGGCCTGCTGCTGGCGGGTCGCTGCATCAGCGGCAGCCACGAGGCTCACGCGTCGTACCGTGTCACGGGCACCTGCGCCGCCATGGGCCAGGCGGCCGGCCTGGCCGCAGCGTGGACCGCCGCCGACGGCGCCGACCCGGCCGAACTGCCTGGCGAGCGGCTGCGAGCGTTCCTGGCCGACCACGGCGCCCGGTTCCTCGACGGCGGCATGACGATGAGCGTTCCCGAGAAGGAGTGAGCCGGCGCTGTGACCCGCTGCGACCGCTCGGGACATTCGCCTCACGGGACATCAACTGCGGTGGAATCTATGGCCTTGACGGTCGGGCCTGCCATAAGCGAACAGGGCAGGACGCGCCAGCGCCCTGCCCTGTGAGTCGAATGGTGGAGGCAAGCCGATTTGCACCCGGTGACGTATCTCCGTGATGCTTTCTGGGTAGGATTCCAGTAGGCTACATGTGGTGCTTGCGGACCCCATGCGGTCGTGGTTGCTGATGGAAGACTTCCATGGGGGAGGTAGGGTGCAGGCCGGGCGGTTTCGACGTGGACTTGACGGCCACTTCCTACTACAATTGCCACTCCATGGGCATGGAACGAGACAAGAAGCGGAAGCTGTTGCAGGCGTGGTTATGCGTTCTGCTCGTGGTGAACCTTAGCACATCGGCAGTGATCTTGTTGTTGAGTGCTGGATACTTCGGATACGCTCGAGAATTCTACCTCGCACCATTTCCTCTTATCGCCCAAGCGGCAGCAGCTGGCTTGTTTGCCATCGCTGGCTTGTTTGCCAACAGGTATCGTTTCCCATGCCTAGTCGTCAGCAGTGTCGCCGTAAGCCTGCTTCTGGTCCCGAAATACTACGCTGAAGTGCAATTTCGGAGCGGCTCTGGTGATGCTGGTCTTTTTTGGGCGGTCCTTTGCTTCTTTGCTGGTTGGCTGACTGCTGCAATCGGTCCGGCGACATTGATTATCGGTGTGGTTCTCCGAATGTTGTCGCGACGACTGAACAGGTCTCAACAGTGATTGGCCCGGTCTTAAGCGGCGGCATAGCTACGCTTGCGTGGCCACGATCAGTGGTCAACTCAGGACATGAAAAAGGGCCGCCCGAAGGCGGCCCGTTTCTTTTGGTGGAGGCAAGGGGAGTTGAACCCCTGACCTTCTGGATGCCATCCAGACGCTCTCCCAACTGAGCTATGCCCCCGTAGGTTGTCCTGAGCACCGGTGCTGTGGGACCACCAGTGCAGCGGCGAATTATACCACCTGTCGGCGAAATGTCAAACGTTTCGCGGCCACGGATTTCGCAGCGGCTTTTTCGGTTTCGCCGGTCGCCGGTCGATTCTATCATGATGTCCATGGCCTGCCGCAACGGCGGCGGTTCGGGGGTCGCGGCGTCGCGCGGCCCCGGCGGCGGGCGACCCTTTCGGCTCCTTGCGGAGGCGTATCTCATGACAGGTCATCGCGGCGTTTCCCTGTGGCACGTGGCGGCAACGGTGGTGGCAGCGGCCCTGATTCTCGGCGCCGGGGGCCTGCGGGCGGCCGCCCAGGAGGCGGATTCGGCGGCGCTCGACAAGGCCGTGGCTGCCCTTCGGAACATCGACCCGGCCGCCATGTCCGACGAGCAGAAGCAGGCCAAGGCCGAAGCCGTCTCCGAAGCGTGGCAGGTGCTCCTCGGGGCGGGCAAGGCCGGCGCCGCCCGCCTCAAGACCGAAATCCAGGCTCTCGACCAGGCCAAGGAGACCGACGCCTTCTTCCGCCTCGGCGCCGCCAGCCTCCTCTGGCAGATCGGCTCGCTGGACGAGGCGCCCACGATTGCCGCCCAGTGGCGAGCCGCGCCGCAAACCGTCAATTACAACTACGTGTTCTTCGTCGCCTTCGAGGCCGCCAAGACCCAGGACAAGCGGGCCCTGGACATGCTCAAGGCCTGCCTGAACGAGGACAAGGGCTCCGTTTTCATCCCGGACCACTTTCTCACCATTGATTGGCCACTCGGCCCGCAGTGTCTCTGGGGCGCGTTCGGTCCGAAGGGCATCCCGGTCCTGCTGGATGTGCTGAAAACGTCCGACAAGCCCGTCGAGTTGAAGACGGCGGCGATTCTGCTGACGCGGGCACAGGCGACCGAGGCGCTGCCGATCCTTCGCGCGAAGCTTCTGAAGCACGCCGACGCCGAGGTCCGTCGCATAGCGGTGCGGTGCCTGGGCCTGTTCGGCCATCCGGACGATTTCGACGTGCTCGTGGCCGGCCTGAAGTCCCAGGACCCGCAGGACGTGTGGCACCACCTGTTCGCGCTGTACGAATACGAGGACCTGCGAGCCGTGCCGCACGTGGCGCCGCTGCTGGAGTCGGCCGACGAGAACGTCCGGAGCGAGGCGTTTGCGGTGTTGACGCACCTGAAGACGCCGGCAGGGCTGGAGGCGATTCGCCGCCATGGCGACAAGGCCACGAGCGATCAGGAGAAACAGGCCGCCAAGGAATTCGTCGGGGAAGTGCTCGCGGGCGCGGGCATCACGTGGGACCAGTACGAGGCGAAGTCGGCAGCGGAGCGCGACGCCGTGATGGCCGCGGCGCGGGCGCGCGACAGCGAGCGGTATGCGGCGAAGGCCGACGACCGCAAACTGACCCGTGAGGACCTGGCCAAGGCCGCCAAGGGCTGGAAGGACGCGCACCGGATCACCGGCGGCGAGTTCGAGTGGGTGGAGGACCGGCACATAGTGGCCGTGGCGACGCCGGACGATCTGGATTTGCTGCGCGAGGTGGAGGGGGCGCTCTACTGGCGACTGTCGGACGAGTGCCTGTACGAGGTGCAGATCATCAACAACCTGATCCGCCGCATCGGCCGCAGCCGGTACCGCGCCGAGCCGGGCCTCGCCGAGAAGGTGACGGCCCCGACGCCCAAGGCGCCGTGACGGCGGGCATCGCGGCACACCCCCCTCCGGCGGGGCATGGCATGACACCCGGTGGGAACGAAGACAGTATACTGTCCCCGGGCACCAAGGAGGAACCTGAAGCCCCGGACGCGCTTCATCTACAAGTGTTCGTTGAGGTTGTTCACTGACGCAGGGGGGATGCAATGGGTGTGCGCCGGTTGAGCAAGCGACTGCTCCCATGGGTTGTCATGGCATGTAGTCTCATTGTGGGAAGCTTTCTATTCGTAGGGATGATCGAACAGGAACTTCGCCAACCCGGCATGAGCTACGCTGCCGGCGAGATTGCCACTTGGCTGAGACTTCCGGGTATGATGGAGGCAGCGGTGGATCGCAGCGCAGAGGGTATGTACGATATGCAGATCGAGGGACAGTACATCTTGGAGCGAAGCGGTCGGCAAGGAGTCGAGGCGCTGTTGGCAGGAATAGACAGGAGAATGCGTCTGATGATAGCATGTTCAGATCCCGCGGAGCAGCGGAATCTGCAGAAGGAGATTCACAGACTCCTCTTCGCCTTCGAGGATGTGGCCGACCTGGAATGGGGCGTGACGTGGTCGTCAAACGCTGCAGAACTAAATCGGACATGTGCAGAATTGGGAACGGCCCGGCGCGAGTTGGGCTTCGCACCGGGAGCCGAGGAGGAGCTGATGGCGGCGATCCGAGAGGAGCCGGCACGGTTCGATCGAGTGTTTGCAGACTGTACTGATCCAGGGAAACCGAACGGTGCTGAATGAAGACTTTTCAGCCGGGTGCCATGCCTGCCCCGTCAGGCATGGGCAAGTCTCCGTGCCCTTCCGCGTGGCTGCCCCTCGACGTTGCTCGGGAACTGCGTCAAGCAGCGGGTAGGGTGGGTCCACCGGACCCACGCGGGGTTTTGCGGTTGCCCGGCCTGGGACGGAAGCGTATGGTATCTGCATGATACAGCATCGGCGGGCCTTCGTGCCGGGTGGCACACTTCTTTCCACGGTGCTGATTCTTGCCCGGCGCGCGATGCTCGCGACGGCAGGATCCCAGCGGCTGCTTCGTTGAGTCGTCCGGGCTACGCCCCTCGTTCCGCGTGGGTCCGGGGGACCCACCCTACGGGATTCGGCCGCGCGGGGCCGCCTCAGACGTTGAAGATGCGTTTGGGATTGTCGCGGAGCAGGGCGGCGGCGACGGCGAGGGCCTCGGCTTCGGTCAGTCGCTTCATCTCGACCTGCTCGGCCAGCACGCGCGCCAGGCAGCGGCGGTACATGTTGAACTTCGGCAGCGTGAACTCGATGTAGTAGGCGTCGCTGTAGTAGCCGAGGAGCTTCGTTCGCGGCAGGGCCTCGATGCGGCAGCGCAGGTCGGCTTCGATGTAGCCCGGGATGTTCGTGTACCACCAGTGGCCCGAGGCGTAGACGTTGCGGAAGATCCACGTGTAGGTCAGCAGCTCGTGAGCCATCGTCGGCGAGAGGTAGCTCACGGTGAACGTCACGTCGTGGAACCGGTTGAAGAGGTCGGCGTACTGCCCGAGGCTCGCGGTGTTGGCGACCAGGTCCGTGCCGTTGGCGACGCCGTGGTCGTAGGCGCCGCGCACGGCGCCGATCATCAGTTGCATGGGCAGCGCGAACTCGCGGCACCCGTCGGCGATCAGGTAGAAGACGAACGACCGGAGCTGCGCCGTCTCCTCCGCCGACAGGGGCTCGCCCTGCAAGGCGGCGGTCAGGAGCGGCTCGGCCTCGGCCGGTTTGACCGGCAGGCAGACGAACTCGGGCGTCAGGCTGATGGCCGCGCAGCGGGCGCCGCGGCCCGAGAAGTACGAGAACACGCCGCGGATCGCCTGCTTCAGCGTCGCGACGTTGCCGACCGTGACGCCCGTGCGCTGGGCCAGCCCGTCGAGCGTCGCCGGGCGCGCCGTGTGGAACACCAGGTCGTCGCACCGCAGGCACGGCACCAGCACGTGCCGGTCGAATCCGTCGAGGTCCTCGGTGAACGTGTTGGTCAGAAAGACCTTCTCGATATTCGCGCGGCGGAGCACCTCGGCGGACCAGTCCGTACCGGCCAGACACTTCGCCGCCGCAGCCGCCAGCGGCCGCCAGTTCGCCTCGGTCAGCCGCCGGTCCTTGAAGTCGAACAGCTTCCGGGCCAACTCGACGATCCAACCGTACTGCACGGTGTTGTCGAAGTCGGCCATGCGCGCGACCAGAGCCGTGACCATCGCCTCGTCCGACAGCGAGGCGGCCATCTGGTCCTTCTCCAGGCCGCACGAGAACGCCAGTTCGGTGTAGTAATGGTATCCGAGCAACTCGCGCAGGCCGGCGGCGCTGGGCTTCAGTTGCCGCACGTGGCTGTGAATGTCAATGGCCTGAATCTTCTCGATCTCGGCGTACAGCGATTCGGCGAGTGACGACATGGCTCGATTCCTTCTTCAATGTGCGTGCGGCGCACGCAACGGTTGACGAACGCCCGCGTGGGTCCGTTACTCCTCTCCCTTGAGGGGAGAGGGTGGCCCGCAGGGCCGGGTGAGGGTGACGAGCGAGAAGAACGTTGCGACCTCGCAGCGATTCTCCCCCGAATGTCCGCGTGGGTCCGGTGGACCCACCCTACGGTCCCCTGGCGTTCGACCCTCACCGCCCCTCGACCGTGCTCGGGGCACCTCTCCCTGCAAGCAGGAAGAGGGATTGTTCGACCCACCCTACAGGCTCCCTGCGATTCCCGCGTGGCTGAAAGCAGCCACCCTACGGTTGCTCGGAGTCCTCAGCACGTCTCCATCAGTCGCTCGAGGAACGCCTTCCACTGGCGGGCCTTGCGTTCGGCCGGCCACTCCGGATTCTTGGCGCACCAGCCGCCGCGATAGTCCTCGATCGACACGTAACCCTCGTACTGCCGCTGCTTCAACTGCTTCATCACCTCGGGCCACTCGACGAACCCTTCGCCGGGGCCGGTGAAGACGACGTTGACCTTGTCGCCCTCGCGAGCCCAGGCCATGTCCTTGGCGTGCACGTGGCTCACGTACTCGTACAGGATGTCGAACGCCTGCGGCCAGGGCTGGTAGCCGAACAGCTTGGCGTTGCCGACGTCGAAGATGATGCCGATGTCGCGCGGGCTGAAGTCGCGGACCAGCTCGTACGACGCCAGGACGCCGTCGGCCATGGTGTTGTCGTGCAGCTCGACGACCGGGCGGACGCGGTGCCGCCGCCCCACCTCGATGGCCGCCGCCAATTGCTCGCGCGACCGTTTCATCGACGCCCAGTAGCCCAGCGCCGCATCGTACCGGCCGCAGCCAATCCGCACGTTCGGGCATCCGATGGCCGCCGCCGCGCGGCACAGGCTTTCGAACTTCTCCAGCTCCTGCACGTCGCACCGCGAGGCAAACGCGAAGATTTCCACACCGGCGGCCCGAGCCAGCATAGCGGCCTTCTCCGCCGAGGCCACCGTGTCGGCCGTCGAGATGTGCCATTCGGGCCCGTCGGGTTCCTTGCGGAAGCGGCCCAGGTACCCCGCGGCCAGCTCCACGCCGTCCAGCCCGATCGTCTTGGCCAGTGTCATCAGGCCGTCGATCTCCAGGTCGGCCGTGCAGACGCTCTGAATCCCCAGTTTCATGATCCGTCCTTTCGCAAGTGTCATGGCGCCTGCGGGGGCATCAACGCTTTGGGGCCGTACGTGGCACGGGCATCTTGCCCGTGAGTGGCAGGGGCATCCTGCCCCTGCTTCCCCAGAACACCAATGCACCCGGCGCCGGCGCGCTGTCCCTACCGCCCCGCCGCCAGCAGCGGCGCCAGCAGCGACTCGGCGTTGCGGTGAAGAATGTTGCGGCGGTCGTCGTCGGTGATGTCGGCCGACAGGACCGAGCCGATCCCCTGCAACGGCGAGAACCACGGCAGGTCCGTGCCGAAGAGCATCCTGCGGCTGATGCCGCGCTCGCAGAACAGTTCCAGCGCGCCGCGGCACTCGAACACGGCCGTCAGATCGCAGTACACATGCGGGAAATCGCGCGCCAGTTGGGCCGCTTCCTCCCACATGCCGTAGCACGAGTGGGCCATCGAGAGCCGCACCTCGGGGAACCGTTCGGCCACGGCCCGGACCTGGGCCGGCCCGTTCATGTTGCCGTGGCCCCAGGTGTGGCAGGTGACCAGGAGCTTGCGCTCCGCGGCAAAGGCCCAGACCTTGTCGTACCGGGGATCGTCCAGGGCGACGTTGTGGTAGGCCGCCAGAAACTTCAACCCGATGAAGGCGTCGCGCATGGCGTCGAACCGCGCCATGTCGCGCTCGACGATGTCCATGTAGTTGCCGTTGATGACCATCAGGCCGCTGAAGCGGTCGGGCCACCGCCGGACGACGCGCGCCGTGTAGTCGTTGCCCGTGGCGGCGCTGAACAGGGCCTCGTGCGACGAGAACACCAGACGCCGCACGCCCGCCTGGTCCATCGACACCAGCATCTGCTCCGGCTCGGGCCGCGGGAAATAGATGGCCGGCCACGGGCCCATGTGCCCGTGCATGTCGATGACCGGGCACTCGTCCAGCCGCCCGTGCTCCCAGAACGCCTTGACCAGGGGACTGTCGGCGATCATAGCGTCACCTCCTCGATCAGCTGCCGCAACGTGCCGCCGGCAATCGCCGCCTTGGCCTCGTCGTCGATCTGCGCGTGGCCAATGGCCATCATCATGCCGCCGGGGTACCGCTCCGGCAGGCCGCTGCCGTAGACAATCCGTCCCGGGCCGTACCGGGCGACCACGTCCTCGATGCCGCCGTCGATGTAGTACATCGACGTGTCCACGAAGACCCGCTCGTACAGGTCCAGCAGCGGTCGGAAGTACCGGTCGCAGCCCCACGAGCCGTGGTCCACCACGATGAGCGTCAGCTCGGGAAACTCGGCCATCAGGGTGTACAGGTCCTGCCACGCCTGCTGGCCGGAGTAGCTCGCCGGTAGCCGCCGCGTGGAGTACAGCAGCGGAATGCGCCGCGCGACCATCTCGTCCAGCAGCGGGCCCATCGTGGCGCCGTTGAGCAGATACCGGTGCGCCACCGGAAACGCCCGCAACGCCACGATCCGATGCGACTTCATGTCCGCCAGGAGCTGGTCCACCGGCATTTCGCCGGTCTGCGGCGGCAGGACCGTCCAGCAGCCCAGAAGCTGGTTCTTGCCGCGGATGGCCTCGGCGAGCATCCGGTTGCCGATGGTCGGCGCCACGTCGTGCTGCGCCACGTGCCAGGCGATGGACCGTACGATCCCCGCGCGGTCGAGCTGCGCCGTCAGGTCATCCACCGTCTCGCACGTCGCCGGACTCTGCGACGGCTTCGACGGCAACCCGAAACAACTGTTGCAGTCCCAGAATTCCATGACTCTCTCGTTTCCTCCAAACTCGTTTCGCCAACCGTAGGGGCGACGCCGGAAACCCCGTAATCCCATGAAAGGCTGCCTCCAACCGGTTATCCTCGTGGGGTAACCGAGAGCCCTCGAGGGCAGGAAGGAGGCAGCGATGCGTCGGAAGCGGGATCCGTATGGGA
>ERZ795032.878-NODE-878-length-25361-cov-13.896507_pt1 | contig 25361 bp, 14 predicted proteins | sample MGYA00375124_ERZ795032 | MGnify/ENA primary metagenome ERZ795032 (study PRJEB30167, sample SAMN05720154) | activated sludge metagenome | isolation source: Anaerobic digester | place: China | collected 2015-12-16 ...
CTTCGGTAGTAAATAATACAAACCCATGCAGCTCCTGACTGGTTAGCTGCTCCTCTCCCCTCAGGTATCTGTCAAATTTTGAGTTGGAAGAAATGATGGTACGTACAAATTGTGAAATGGCCTTGGCAATCCTGTCCATGTTCACCTCTTCGGTCCCAAAGGCTGCTTTGAACATGGGCGGATAGATAGGAATACTGCGAATTGCTGCCACTGCCTTTTCATGTGTAGAATTGCACTCATGAGGCACAGTGATGAAAGCATATACATCAGATTCGATGTAAGCTGTGCTACCATTCCAGTTGATATGACCCGGGTTCCAGAGCAAATTGATGAGGGGCAACATGGAATGTGGAGTAGAGATCCCATCCAGACCCATCGGATGCGGGCGGGGTAATCCAATTTCAAAAGAATTCTCCTGCTTATGGCAGGAAGAACAGCTCATATACTTGCCTTCACTAGCACGACCTGCGATCCTTCCATCATAAAACAGATAACGCCCCAGCTTAACGCCCTCCACTGTAATTGGGTTATCTTCTGGGACATACACTTTGGTCGGAAAGAAGGGCGGAATCTCGATCTGATATGGCGTAGGCTGAAAGACAGGATCAGGTTCGACATGGTCGTTGCGGCACCCAGCAAAGAATATCGCTGAAATAGATAGCAAAACAATATATAATATAAGGTTTTTCATGACTTAGCCTCCTTTCTTACTGCTGGCAACGCTGAACACATCCCAACCGTTCTCCTTGATCTTCTGCATGGTCGACTGCGTCTGCATGGTATAGCCGCCTTCAATGTCATGGTTATAGACATGAGGCGTCCGGAACCAATTTGCAATATTCATTACAAGAGGTATTTGCACTGTACCTCCATCCGTTAATGTAAAAGATGATTGGGGCAGGTCCACTTCAAAGTAATTCTGCACAAATCCGGTGATGGAGTCTACTACAATGACATTTGAAGCATAGATCTGGCCAATACCCAAATGAAAATTAAAACTATATATATCGCTCTGAGGGGTGAGCCATTTCCCGTTGATCTTGAGATAATGATAGCCACCACCTAAAAACACCGGCCAGAACATATCCCGCTCCGGTGGATTAAGGAACATCAGCGTCTTGTTCTTCTCTGCATTGATACCAAACGTAAACGTGATCTTTTCATACTGGCCAACCGGCAATTTGTCAAACACCTCCCAGGTCATGGTTTCCGGAAGATCCAGGTCGACATAGTGAATATCTTTCCATTCATCGATCAGGATTTTTCTACCATCACTGTGATGCAGGGTCACATCTGAAATGAAATACTGTACTTCAGTGATCAGATAATCATTCCCGGCCTCATTGGTATAGACCATCGTATCCTGCTGAACAGCCTGTCCATCAACCTGATGCGCGAAAGTGATCCTGATTTTACCGTAGGGGTCCTCTGGATCAGGATCGTCTTTTTTACATCCCCACAATATGACTCCCAGGATACAACAGGAGAGAAGAACCAGTTTTCCATTCCTGAACCAGTGCCGATTGCCCTGCAATCCTGGTCTGATAACTTTCCAAAAAGCCATAACACGCCTCCTTAAAACGGAATTGTACCGGAGACTGTCACCGGTTTCGTGACATCTTCGGTACGCATTCCTTGTTTATACACTTTTCCATTCACATAAATGATCAGCTTCACAAACGAATCCTTTGTAGTGTCAACAGCTGAAATATACACGATACTGCCAGGATCCCCCATGAAACTATAACGCCATTCATCGTCTTTACTTGCTGTTACTATGTTGGTTTTTTTCTTGGTACCCTCTTCGTCGACATAGGTCAGGCTATAGCCCGCATCAGAATCAGTAACGAGGTACACAACTTCTTTCTGGTCTACACCCTTTTCACAGGCAGCAAAAAGGGCCATCATCATCAGAAACGGGAATACTATATTTTTCATAGTCTTATCGATTAATATCCACAGTCATATTTACAAAAAACAAACGTCCTGGCTCGTAGAGGTCTCCGCTCGACAAGATCATCCGTCGGCTAAGATGCTCGTAATAAGCAATATCAAACAGGTTTTTAACCCCTGCTGTAAACCTCAGCAGCTCATTGAAGCGATAATTGACCGAGAGGTCGGTAATGAAGAAACCAGGTGTTTCATCCTCTCCATATGAGGCTGAGAGGTGCTTCTGTGCTGCGACCATGCGTACAGAAGCCTTGGGAACAAGATTTCCGCCGTTGAGCGGCCATTGCAGGCTTGCGGTAGCTTCAAAAGGAGGAATTTCAGGCATGGCATCACCACTCAGCACCTCTTCTCCACTTATCTGTGCGCCTTGCATCAGAAATTTTACGGATTCACCCAATGTACCATGCGTATAGGCTGCCATCAGGTTTAATCTTACAGGCCAATGGGCCGGACTGCTGTAGATCCATTCAAATCCTGCCAGTGTGGCATAATCGGCATTGTAGAAGCGTTTCACCCCAAGGACACCCTGTGTCAGCGGCGTTTGTTGAGCCGGTGGGATACGCTGACCGGTGATATAATCTGTTATGTAAGCATAAAAGGCATTGAATTCTGTTTGTCCCAGATCAGGATGCATATAGGTAAAAGTAAGGTCGGCCTGGTGGTTGGCTTCCGGCTTCAGAGCGGGATTGCCAAGATAGTCAAAGCGGTCAAATCCCACGGGCAGTAAGATGATAAAGCGCTCCAGCATATCGGGGCTGCGGACCCCCCGCCCCAATGCCAGGCTGGCGGAGGTCCGGTCATTGAAATGATGTGTGATACCGGCACTAATGCTGACATTGACATAGCTGGAGGCATTCTCTGTGCTGGTGTATATGGTATTGTTCATCTTTTTGATGACGATATCCTCTGAATTGGCATCATTCAGGTCCAGCCTCAAAGCGCCTACCAACTCATTCCGTCCCTGGCGAAGCCTGTATTCTCCGAACAGGCCCATGTTGCGAATCCATGCTTCATTCCAGAGTTGCTCAACAAAAACCGGGAGGGTTGGCTGGCCGATCAAATTCTTTGTTCTGTCGCCGTCCTTTGTGATATATTCAAAATCCACACCAGTTATGAGATGCCCCCTGCCCAGAAACAAACCAGCTTCTACCCTGCCGCCCCGGTTAAGGGCATGTACAGCAGAAACGGTTGCGGTTGTATCAGAAAACGGACGTTTCTTGTTATCCATCACATGCAGGACATCAGAGTGATACAGCTTCATTTTTACGCTGTTGATCACATCACTCAATCCGTCAATGCTGTAATCCAATGAGGTTAACTCAGTATCATCCGACAGTTCATCCATCGGCAAAGCCGGGTAATCCACATTTCTACCCTTGCTGTTTTCCCAAGCCAGCAGCAACCGGTGTCCCTCAACAGGTTCAGCACCTGCCTGCAGCCTATAGCTGTAACGTGTGAATGCGGTCGGAATCGTGTTGCCATTCCCGTCGTCATAGTTGCCGTATTCCTTCCGGGACCCCGAAGCGCGAAAGAAGATACGGTCATCGCCCCCGTCAATGGCCAGAAACTCGCGGTTTCCGTTCCAATTGGACTCATAACTTTTGATGCCCTGTATGCCTATCCCCCATGTATCGCGTGGCTTTGGCGAGACGGTTGAAATATTGATAACGCCACCCATTACAGGGCCGTAACGCAGGGCAAACGGGCCTTTGATCACTTCCATCTTTTCCACCTCTTCGGTTTCAATGTGGGACAGTGTGGGGTCCATGCGGTTGGGACAGCCTCCTTCAATTTTCATTCCATGATCCACCTGGACATTGAGCTGGCCAAAGCGAAACCCCCTCACTACCGGATCCAGGGCAATGCCACCCTTACGTACACCGGATACGTTGGGGGTCTGCCGCAGCTGATCGCCGATGTCGCGTGCCGGTGATTCCAGTATATCCAGCCGCAATACCTCGCTGCGGATATAAGGAACATTACGGATCAGAGATTCACGAATCTCAACCGGCGACAATTCAGTGACCTTTTGCTGCATTTCTATTTTCACTCTCAGTGTTACCTGTTGCCTGACCGGGAAGTTCACAACCTGGGTCACATATCCTATATGCCTGAATTCAACATCATAACTGCCTACAGGAATCGACTTCAGGGAAAACAAACCATTGCGGTCGGAGACTGTTCCCTTGTTCAATTTCTGGATGATTACCTCTGCATCTGCAAGGGGTCTGCCGGTGACGCCATCCAGGATCACACCGTTAACACTACCTGTCTGTGCACGAGAGCCCATTGCCAGCCCTAACCAAGCCAGCAATATCCACCATTTTCGCAGCGTTGTAGCCATCTTAAAATCATTGTCAGTTAAAGATAATTCACCTAAGATCCTAATTGACCATCACTTGTCCATTTGCTCCATCAAAGATAGACAAACGGGGGATCCACCTAACCCCAAATATTCACTTACAAGACATAAATACGGTCGAAAGGTTGCCTGAAATCGGCATTCGTTTTGTGATTTTTTGATGCTTGAGTTCCTTGCTTTATCCCAATCTACTGTTTCAGAAGGGGCGTTATTGCATACATCTCTATGTCATATTGCATTACCTTTGTCCGATGAAATTCAAGGTAGGTGATAAAGTCCGGTTCCTCAACGAAAGTGGTGGAGGCATCATCAGCAAGATTGTAAGTCATGGATTGGTCAATGTGGCCATCGAAGACGGATTTGAAATCCCGACGATGGTAAGCAATCTGATCAAGGTAGAGGAAGAATCGGCTCCGTCCATGGCCAGTTCACAGCCCCAGCCTTCTGCAGCATCGGCGGCTGAAGATGCAGCGCAGGCCCGCATCCATTCGCTTCTCGCCCGGAGTGGACAGAAAGTTCAGCCTTATGGTTTATACCTTGCTTTTCATCCGGTCAACCAGCGGTGGTTGCTCACAGGAAATATGGATATCTTCCTCCTGAACCATACACCTTATGATGTAATGTTCAGCCTGTTACTGGAAGCAACTGATGGCACGTACCGCAGCCGGGATTTTGACATCATTCCGAGAGGAAGCCAATATTACCTGGCTACGGTAAAACCTGATCAACTGGGCAAATGGTCCAAAGGAACGGTTCAGTTCCTTTTCCGGAGAAAGAAACTGAGCAAGGTCCTGATGCCCGCCAGTGTGAATTTTAAGATATCGGAATCTCGTTTCCTTGCTGAATCGAATTATATGGAAAACGCGCTGATGACTGAGCGTAATTTCCTGGTTTCCCTGATGCCATTACCCAGGGGAGCCGAACCGGAGGAGGAAAGAGAAGGCAGGGATATGGAAGTCCCTGTCATTAAAGCCCGGCCCGAACTTCCTGAAGAAGTCATCGAGCAATACCGCACCAGGGATTACGAGGCTGTGGTTGATCTTCATGCGGAAAGTCTCAGCGAAAATCCCGCTTCATTGAAAGCCCATGAAATACTGACATTACAAAAGGCCACTTTTCGTGCCTGCCTTGAGAGTGCCATCCGCAATGATTATCAACGGGTCACTTTCATCCATGGCATTGGAGAGGGGAAACTGAAGCAGGAAATCATCCACATGCTGGAAGACTACCGTCACATCAGGGTTCAGGATGCGCCGATGAATGAATTCGGCCATGGCGCCCTTGAGCTGATACTCCGGTAAACTCCAACCTTATTCTTTAAGCCATTCCGCAATCTGCCCGTGCGCTATGGCCTCCCCTTCCATCATGATGGCTTCTGCATTATAGAATTCAAAGGCTCCAAAAGCATCGCGTGACAGGCGTATGACCAGGTCCGGGCGGTATTTCTCCAGTGTGAACTCTGATATCCGCCGCATCATCGTCTGTATTGACTTATTCGACAGGTTGAAGATACCCAGGTCTTCATGTTGCCTGACAGGTATCAACTCTGCCAGCTTGGTTCGGATGCGTTCGATCAGCTCTGAATGCTGGCTACTTTCCTCATGCGCCCCTTGCTTAGTCTGTACCCGAGGTGGTATGGGAGCATTGACATCCACCACAACCAGTAGGTCATGATCGTCCCTTTGTATGTGATCGACAGGTATGGGATTTAACAAACCACCATCAACCAGGTAAGCTTTCCCTCTGCGAACCGGTTTAAAAACAGTGGGAATTGAGATGGAGGCACGTATGGCTTCGAAGAGATCCCCTTCCCTGAACACTACTTCCGTGCCATTCAGTATATCGGTGGCAACTGCGACAAAAGGCATATCCAGTTCTTCTATCCGCCGCTGTGGAACGATCTCTTTTAGTTTCCGGATGATTCTGTCGCCTTTGACGAGGCCCTTGGTGCTGATGGAAAAATCTGTCATCTTCAGGACTTCCATCTTGTCGAGCGTCTTAGCCCATGTCTGAAATGCATCCAGATGACCGGAAGCAAATATGCCTCCAACCAGAGCCCCCATTGAGGTACCGGCAACGGCACCCACCCGGAATCCATGATGCTGCAGGGCCCTGATGACACCCACATGCGCGAAACCCCTGGCGCCACCACTGGATAATACCAGGGAAACGGTTTTGCTGACTTTGTTATGCATGGCTGCGAATAATCACATGTTAGTGCGATTGTATAAGAAAACAAACAACATGAAAACTAATGCTTAACAATGCCTACGGGTACAGGCCCGATGAAGATGGCCGTGATGGCTGTTGTTCCCTTCAGATTAACAATATTCTGTATGATGCGCGCCTGATCGTTGTTCTGTCCACTGTATTTGACGACACCATCCATGTTCAGATCCTCACGATAGTAACCAGTTATTGTGGATGTAATGGCTGTACCCCCAACAACTGAGAGGATGCGTGTTAGAATAGGAGCCCGGTCATTTGAGGCACCACTGTACTTCAGATTTGCATCCTGAAGGATATCCCCCATAATCATCCCATATGTGCCGGGTTCAAGCAGGATAGTCCCAACTCCTACACCACCATATGGCTGAAAAGCACTTGCATCGGTGAAGTCGTGAATGCCGGCATAGGGTATTTGTATCGGGTCAGCTGTCATCACACTTAAATGGTTGCGATGCCTGACGGTTAAATAGTAATTGCCGGTGTTTACGAACTGGACACCAGAACTCAAATCAGGTGCGACGATGTTTCCATCAGCAAGCAAAATACCGGCCTTTCGCTCTATAATGGTATCAGGTGAAGACCGTAGCTCCACCAACACCCAATCTACCATCCCCTGTGTGGTAGAATCGACGGTTTCATTTCCGGTATAGAACCATGGCGCAACATTGTAAGGCTGCGTCAACGGGAAGGTGGGCAAATTCTTCAGCTGAGTCCGCATACTGCCCTTTCCTGCCTGCCAGGCACCTTGTAGGAATACTTTAATATTCAACCCATTGCTTACAATAACGTGCAATATAGCTGACTGACTTCTGATCGTATCGCCGCAGGTATCTATTACAGCCACGCGGAACCGATGACCATCCATGCCCAAATCACACTTGGCGATGATCAGAATGGAGCCCAGCATTACCACGGATGTATCTGTTATCGACTGATAACTCAGGCCATTATCAACACTGCGCTCCCAGATATAGGCGCTAGCCCGTTCAGCAGTGGCGGTGAAAACGGCAAGTCCATCAACCAGGACTGTCAGATCAACCGGCTGCTGGGTTATTATGGCAGGGGGGAACGTCAACAAGCTATCGGAGATGGTGCTGTCGGCGACATGGAAAATATAGCCAGACGCATGGACGAAGCGCGTTGGATTGGGCGGTAAAAATGAAACACTGATGGAGGATCTGCTCTTCGCTACAGTGAATTTCAGCTCTACCAGCAAGCCATTGACCAGCGACACCGTAGTATTGGCCTGGAATTGAAACAACAGGTGATTATTAGCAGTATTAACGTTCACATTGCCTGCTGCCAGCGCAGGGTTCAGGTTCTGGTAACCAATATAGGATGCAAGGGAATCTACATATTGCAGGTTGAGCATAAACGCTGCAACCTGTTCCAGGTTTTGGGCAGTAACAGAAACGACCACCGTATCACCAGGGCACACCTCTCCTCCCTGTAATCCAAGACCAATGGGTGGTAATCCCTTTTCTATTTCAATATATCTGATATCCTGCTGCACAAATGTTATGGCATCGTATACGATTACCTGGATGAAGTACCTACCCAGATAACTGCCGGCGGGGAAAGTCAGATTTTCTGTAAAGGGCTCATCATTAGAACCATTAATCGTAAGGTTTCTGGAAATACCATCAATATTTACCTGGTTGCTATCCAGAAGGTTAGTCTCCACCCTTACGCTCATCGCTCCAGAATCAGCATCTATTTCATTGGTTACCAATACATTTTGCCCGGGCAAATAGATATTTCTGTCTGGCAAAGCATAACGGATAAATGCTGTGCCTGATGGGGTATTATCCGTCACGATCTGACCCCAGTCGATGGTGGTGCACCATCCAGCATTGGTCACATCAACATGAATCTGAATGACGTTTTTGCCGGCCGGCCCAGGGTTCAGATATGCGCCGGGAAAGTTCAGTACAGTCGTGCTCCACTGGTTATTGGCCCCCGTCAGGGTTCCAATAAAATGTCCGTTCAGGTATACCTTATCGACCTCTCCACTGGTCTCATCAATATCGTAGTTGTAAAGACTCAGCTGACCAGAGGTAAAAGCAGTGTCCTCAACAAAAATATTAAACTCAATAGGTACGATGGCACTGCTTCGGCATAAGTATATATCCATGTCATTGTCAGGAATATCCTGCAAGGCATTGTTGTTGTTATCGTATGTTGTAAAATTCTTGAACGCCCTTTCTGACTGAACCGGAAGGGTCAATAGCGGTGTTACAGGATCATTGGAATTCAAGAGAAGGCTGGCTGCATTAAATCCTACTGCCATCTGTTTTCCGGTTAAATACACCAGAATCGCAACGGCATCGCCAGGCGCAACGGACAAGCTGCTAACTGAAGTGCTGAGCCATGGTGCATCCGCCTTAACGGCAGCCGCATTCTCCAGGTACCTGATGTAGTCATCAGCATTGTCTCCTTTCAGATTTGAGCATGTTGTCAGGTTGGCTTTGTTGAGTTCAAGCAGGATGATTTCCTTGGTATTCTGATCCGAGAGGAGGCAATGAAGGGTATCTTCACCAATATTGGCGATCATCAGAGTGTCGATAACATTAGTAGTATCAATGAGTTTGATATTAAAGAGCAATGGATCAACCTTAATCTCAGGCCTGCCAAGGCCCATCCCTTGCATGGGAATCATGATATTTCCTCCCGCCGAGCTCAGTTGCAGTGTGTCAGTATACAAGCCAATCGAATCCGGAGTGAACACAATGTCGACCGCTTCCGAAGAACAAGGGAGGAGCAGCAGGCTGTCAAGCGCTGGTTTGAAACTTGTATCCAGGCATTGAAAGTATACCATAAGCATCTCAGATCCATGGTTGTAGACCCCCAAAGAACGGATCACGGAGAGGTTACGGGAAATGGCGCCAAAATCAAGTTGGGCAGCATCAACTGCCAGCAATGCCGGGTTATCGATTGTGATATTAAACCACAGTTGATCCACGGGGTTAGATGGATCGTTGGAGTTCGTAACCACTTTTCGGAGATAGTTGCCGTTGAAGAAATCCCTGGATTTGTACATAAGGCTCAGCATCAAGGTATCAAGTGGTGGAACGTTTCCCGTCATTGGAGAAATCTCGAAAAGCGGCAAATCCGACAAAATCAGTCTGGCCTGATTTAGGTTCGTTCCATAGCCTGTGTTCACGCTGCTGCTATTTTGCATATCGACCTGCAGCACGCCATCCATCAGCCAGTTCTTCACCTGGACTCCTGTAAAGGTATAGGTTGCAGAGATGTTCGTATTCGTCGGACCACCGGGCATTGTTCCTATAGCGAGCCCTTCAACATAAAGATCCATGTATTCGCTAGTGGCATCATAATCCCCGTTGATGGTAAAGACCAACTTCAAGGTATCTGCTTCTGTTGGCAGGCCTGTAAAGGTATGCGACACCAATTCACCCGTGGTAGAGAAGTAACGGACGCTGGTACTGTCAAGGATGCTTCCGGAGAATGGCACAATCTCGAATTCAAGCTCTCCAAGCCCGGTGTTTATGATGTAAACGGTATCATTGATGGTATCATGGCACTGATGAAAGACAGCGCTCAACGTATCTGTTGAGAATTCTAGATGGGGAACATGGAGTCCGACACCTTGCAATGGCAATATCCTGTTCAGGTGATTATTTTCAATTTGCAGGTTAGCCTGGTGTATGCCAACAAAAGTTGGATTGAAACTAACTGAAAGCATGGTGCTGTCAAACGGTAGTACAATAACGGGAGTCCCCTGGGGTTGAAAAACACTGTCACTGGAACTTAAAACACTAATAACCAACGTATCACAACCTTCATTGTAAACCATTATTTGATTAATACTTGAAGCGCCAACGATCGTAGGTATGCAAACCAGGGTATCAAGGGACAATTCCATGTAGGGGTTTCCAATCAGGTCAAAAACATAATCCAGTGTGTCAAACCAACCAATCTGCGGGGATGCTATAAAAATCCTGCCTGGGTACAGGTCACTGATCAGACCGTTTCCTTCAAAATTGAGTTGAACGCTTCCGGTGGATGAGGCCGGAACAACCAGCTTGCCAGCCGATATATTACCGTAGGTAGCATAGGGTGCCGTGATCAGGTTGGTCAGGAGACGGGCTGCATTGGCATTAATATTATAAAAATCAAATCCGATGTAGGCTACCAATCCAGACCCAAATCTGCGATATCCGCTGATCATGCCGGTGGCAGCATTGACAAGCCGGACAAAATCGCTGTCGGTGAAATTGTATACGTAATTATTTCCCGGACCATTGAACGAAGGGGGGAGTCCAGTTGTAAACGAATGTCCCGCATCAACGACAGTCAGTGAAGCTGAGGTTGAGCCAACATAGTTACCAGAGAATAGTCCTGTGTTGAAGACACAAGCAGAATTGCTGGTTCCGCAAAAGACAATCCTTCCGCCCCTGCCGGCAAACTCCTGCATTGCAGGGGCCAGGGTTGTAAACACAGATGCGGAGGCTGATGATGGTTCCGTAATGAGCAGGATATCTTTATTCACTAATGCCTTCCGGAAAGCCTCCACCGAACTAGTGTTTGTCTGTGTCAGCGTGTAATTTGTATAAAGCTGATTAATAGCTGCGATTGTATTGGGATATTCACGTGTGGTTGAGGTTCCCAGGTTGAAGGCGAGGATCTGTAAATGTGTGATGCTGGAAAGCTCCTGTGACCAAAGGTCAACTGTCAGGCTATCTGGATAGGTATTCTCGATGGTCAACGTAACCTGTAGGCTGTCATTACATCCCTGCATGGGGAAGTAAGAACTGAAGGGTTGTGTGGCGACTAACGGCTTAGGAAAAACAAACACACTTGCTGTGATAAGGGTATCTGCATCATTATTTTGAAGTGTTATTACCGCATTTACCTGCCCGGTGGTTCCTGCCAAATAAGTTAAAATGAACCAGGCCGAATCGTATGGCGGCACTGAAAACGGCAATGCAGGGTGGCTGAATCCCGGTTCCGAGGATAGAAACCCTGTAATATGAAGGGAGTCACAACCTTTATTGTATACCAGCACTGAATCACTGCGAACGAGTGTTGCCATCATGGTATCAAAATCAAAATGAGATTTTGAGATATCCAGCCATGCATCGCCGGAGACGGTAAGTTCAACAGGAATAAATAACGAGGGATTGGCTGAATCATTTGTTGTCACAACCAGATTGAAACGATATACGCCTGTTGCAAGGGAAGCAGCATAGAAAGTAACGGGAATATTGACCTGCTGCCCTGGGATGATATGGCCTGAAGAGAAGGCAAAACCGGCTATGGACCTTGCACTGGAGGTCAGTGTAATATTATCGATGGCAAGGTTATCAGACGAACCTCCACTATGTGCCACCTGGCGCCACCTGAGCATAACCTTTCTGGCTGTAATGACGGCACTAAGATCCTCGGTTATAAGTGTGAAATTTGGATAAGCTTCTGTATCGTAGGTTCTGAAAATCTGAAAGCTTGCACCCAGGTCATTGGAATACTCAAGAACCATATCTTCGTTGGCATCCGCGTTCTCACATGGCGAGCTACCGGTAGCAAACTTCAGGTAAAAAGATACGATCAGATTTTCAGCAACATCAAATGGCTTTGTAACCGCCTCGCGTGTTCCCGACCCTGTGAAATAAAGCGCATTCGTTGCACTCACGCTACCGCAACTGCCGGAAGCAATGAGGTTGGTGACAGAATGCCAGAAATTTGGATCCAGGCCATCATCAAAGTCCTCCACAAGCCTTGCTTCTGCATCGAGGTTATAGAACAATGTATCGGACCCTGTATTTCCAAGCACCAATAATGATTGGGAACTGTCATTGCATCCTGAGATACTGATTGTGAGCGAATCAGGACTATGGCTTACACCGGGCTGTGAAACCAACATGGTGGCGTAGAACACCATGAAGGCGATGGTTAACATCTTTCTCATCGATATATTTTTTATTATTATTCTTACGGTTAGTCTGAATCCAGTTGTTAAAATAAGCATTTCCTGTCAGATAGCAAGAGAAATTGAGAATGAATTCTACCTGATAAGTTGATTAAAAGCAACCTATCTGTTCCTGATTCTATCACTTAGTCATAAGAAACCGCCCGGATCACAGCATCATTCAGAATCATCTCCAATCCACGTTAATAAAGGTCATCCTGCTCCAGGAGGAAATTTCCCAGGTACTAATCGATCCAAACAATGCTAATAATAGGACAAATACAAACAATACAGATACCGAAGAATAGCCCCTCTATGTCTATGGGATTCATATCGGGCAAACAAAATGGACCTGAAGAATCCGGTGATGTGTTTATTACCAATTCATTATTCAAAAATTATCAACCATGCATATATTTGCATCGATAAATATCAACCCAATCCTTATCCATGAAAAGATTTACCATTTTAGTGCTGGTTTTCAGCCTTACGCATTTTCTATATGCTCAATTGCCCGTCAATGTTCCTGCACAGGGATTACTGGCCTGGTATTCGTTCAACGGCAACACCCAGGACCTGAGCGGCAACGGCAACCACCTGACCAATTTCAATGCTACGCTGACAGCCGACCGTTTTGGGAATCCTTCTGCTGCATACTCCTTCAATGGCACCAATGCTTACCTAATCAACAACACTCCTAGCTTCATCATGAGGGACACATCTACGTTCACCGTCTCAATATGGGTGAATAAACCGACGTCAACCGTTGGGGTATTTTTGATGCATGGCAGTACAACCAATGGCAACTTCATCTATAACATCCAAGGTACGACGACGGCCCAATTTGGCACCAATAAACAAGGAGCAGCCTGGTTCTGGGCACCTACCACGATGAATCTGAATGTTTGGGAGCATTTTGTCGGTGTATATCAGAACAAGAGTATGACATTTTACAAAAACGGTTTGCCGGTGGCCTATAATACCTTTACGCATACTGCTGTAACATCGGCGCAGCTGCCATTTCACGTAGGGCGTGGCGTTTCGGGAAGCTATACGAATGGCCTGCTCGACGATGTCGGTGTTTGGAACCGCGCCCTGACTCCGGCGGAAATATGGGATCTCTATCAATATTGCCCTCCCATGATTTTTAACCAACCCCAGTCCCTGTCCAGGTATATTATGGAAGATGCCGTATTTTCAATCGATACCGATACAGGCGTGACCTACCAGTGGCAGAGGTATGACGGACTCAACTACCTGAATCTTTCCAATGGGGGGCAGTATAGTGGTGTAAATACCGACAGTCTGCGCATTTCAGACCTCAATCTGTTGAATGATGGACAAAGTTTCCGGTGCATCATCCAGAGGTCCGGCTGCACCGAAGAGAGTAACCTGGTCAATCTCAGCGTTCAGTGCACCACACTGATTCTGCAGCAACCTGTAAATCAGTCCGTCAACACCGGATCCAATGCTACCTTCAGCCTTGTACCGCTGAATGTTGCAGCCACGTTTCAGTGGCAGATCAGGGTCAGCAATGTTTGGGTAAACCTCACCGACAGCCTGCAATATAGTGGCACCCAAACGCCTTCCCTTCTGGTCAGCAATTGTCAGACTACATACAACAACGGCCTTTATCGATGCCTTATCAGCCTGGCAGGTTGTGCCGATACCTCCAATGCCGTTCTTCTGACAGTGATCAGCGGGGTAGGTATAGATGCAGTCAGCGACCTGGACGCCTGCAAGGTGTATCCCAACCCTGCCCGGGATTACCTGACCATCGAGCTCACGAACGATAAGGCCGGTGCTACCTATATCCTGCTGGATGTCAATGGCCGCCACATTCTGGAAGGCAGGACACAGCAAAGGCTGACAACGGTACCGCTTACTGGTCTCCCGTCTGGCTTGTATTACCTTCATCTGCAGGGCCGTCAATCTTTGCAGAGGATGGTGACCATCCAGTAATTTATTGTTCGACAGGGAAGGACATTAAGAAAGGGAAGTACAGCATCGACAACATTATCTTGCATGTTGTCTGTTGTCATATACTGTTAACCATGGATTTGTATTAACTTAGTGGCATTATTCACCCGCTAAGAAACAAGTCCTATGAAAACCAATGTACTCCTTGTCCTGCTTCTATTAGCCGTCAGCATTCCTTCCATCGCCCAGGTAACGGTATCACTGGGAACCTATACCGGGGCAGGATCCACCAACGTTCTGCTTTCAACAAGTACGACAAACAACCGTTACTCAAGAACTATTTCCCTTTATACAGCCGGTGAAATCCTTGCTGCGGGTGGTGTGGCCGGAAATGTCACCAGTCTCGCATGGGACAAGAGTGGGACAGGAGAATACACAACCAATGATGCTTACATCAAGGTGCTGTTCAAGCACGTTACAGACTCAGCATGGTCCACCAGCCCAGTTCCCGTTTGGGACACAGAAGTACAAGGAGCAACTGAAGTGTTCAGCTCAACCACATTTAGTATACCCACCGGAACGGGCTGGAAAACCCTGTTTCTGACAACACCTTTTGCCTGGAATGGCGTCAGCAACATTGCCGTTTTCGTTGAATGGGACCGTTCCAGTACACCGACCGCCGCCATCAACTGGGGCCGATCAACCACGACCAACGCCAATGCAACCCGCGTTGGAAGCACCAGTCTGTCTGCCCTGGTTATGCTGGTTAATTCAAGTCGTCCGTTATTGCAACTGACAATCAGTCCGGGCGGTGTGACACCGGTGGCCTTCGTGAATGTGAGCACACAGGGTGGTGTTCCGGCTGTGATCAACACCAATGGTGGAACACTGCAGATGCAGGCCAGTATTATTCCATCCGGGGCCAATCAGGCTGTGTCATGGAGCATGGTGAACGGAACAGGAACGGCAACGATTGATACATCGGGGCTGGTTACAGCCATATCCAACGGGACTGTCTGGGCTAAAGCGACTTCTGTGCAGGATTCCAGCAAGATGGACTCCCTGCTGATCACCATCTCCAACCAGATTGTCACTGTAACCGGTGTGGTTGTTGTCACCCTTGGTGGCGTGCCACCGGTCATCCAAACACCCCAGGGTACGTTGCAAATGGTATCAACGGTCATTCCCGCTGCTGCCATGCAAAATGTCAGTTGGAGCATTGTACCTCTTACTGGAATGGCCAGCATTAGTCCAACCGGGTTGGTAACGGCGAGTAGCGATGGAACAGTATTTGCCAGGGCTGCGTCGGTACAGGATCCCTCGAAATCTGATTCATTGATGATTACAATCAGTAATCAATCGGTTGGATGGAATGAAACAGACATGGTCCGGCTCATCACTATCTCTCCCAACCCTGTGTTACATAGACAACTAACTGTAACCTTATCCTCCGTTCTGATAAATCCGGATACCAAGCTGCAAATCATGGATGCACTGGGCCGTTGCGTATATGAATCAGGCGTCAGTGTATCACAAACAACCATCAACCTGCATCACCTTCAGCCAGGAGTATACACGGTACTGGTCAGAGAGCAGCAGCAGTACAGTCAAAAGTTCGTCCTGAAATAGCATCTGCAAAATCAGCAGTTTCTGAATCAGCCCATTACGTTCCTGCATCCTCAGGAAAGGAGTGGTGTAAAGGTTACTTTGTCACTGCGTTAGCGGATTAAGGATCACCCGGCTTCACAAGTTCAAAGACTTTAAGACCCGCAGCGGTAATCCGCACTGGTTGCTTATTCTTATTGTACAGGTAGGCCACAATGGAATGCGCCTGTTCAGGGATATGCAGTACACTTAAGGATGCGGAATATTGACGCAGTGGTCTCTCCGACAGCCAATCCATTTCAATCCGCTGATAATCGACGGCCTGACGAAGTGAGTCCCATACGGTAACCACCAGCGAACTGTTCAGGTAATCCTCATCTGTTTCCAGTTGTATATCAAATTGAAATACGAGTGATTTGTGAATAAAATCGAAGGTGGTATCGGGCAGCAGACCGATAAATTCATCCGTAGTTATCTCGCTATCCCGCATCACTGAGCGCTCGAACAAGGGTAAGCGCTCACTCAAAGCCTTGCGTCTCCAGAGACTTAATGATGACCACGGGTCACGTTCTAGTAACGCATAATCCACCAGCAACAAGGGACTCCTCTCCTCCTCTTCTTTCCTCAACAATAAAAAATCATCGATATCATTGGGATAATTTGCCGGGTTGATGAGGTTGAAACCGGGGTACTGGTTGGCTACATAATACGCCCACACCTGTTCATGGATCTTATAGCCCGATATCGTATGGTGGGCCAGATCATAACGTGGATCCTGGTTCGTCTCAATCTGAGAGAAAAACGAAGCCGGAATATGCTCATGATGCCAATGCGTGGAATACGTGAGATTTAGATGTGTAAAGAAATGGATGGGTACATAGAGAAAAGGAACAAGCATCCATCCGGTCCATTTCAAACGAACGTAATCTAGGGTAAAGAAAACAAAACCAATAAAATAGGGATACAGGAACAAGGAGGTTCTATCCTCGGGGAATTGGACATCCATCAAAAAGTGCATCCCCAGGATCACCACGAAGGATCCGGCCAGCAAGAGTGCGAATAAAAAGACTGTGGGGGTGTACCATGATGTAAACCTACTTTTTATCAGTTTCACCAGGTACAGGATTCCAGTGGCAAGTCCGATGAACAGAGCAGTGATTATCAGTATATTACTTTCAGAAAAGAACAACATCCGGGCATGTGACCTTAAAATGGCATTGTACAGCCCGGTCTCACCCCCGTAATACAACAGGTTTTGGCTTTTGAGATAGAAGCTATGTCTCACGGCCAGAAAAAGAACAAGTGCCAGGATTAGACCCGGGAACAATAATCTGAAGAACCGGATTAGCGTCATCTTCTCTTTCATTACCATCCACAGCAGGTACAACAATATTAGACCCATGGATGGCAATAGGTTCAGGTTGGCCATTACGGCCAATGCTGCAGATAGCATGGCAATCCAAAGGTTGCGGTCGCGTCTGCTCCGGCCATAGGCCAATACCATCCAAACCGTTAGCATTAATAAAGCCATCGACATGCCATAGCCACGGGCGAAGCCGAAGAATTCAATAAAACCATGCGTGGTACAAAGGACGACCAGGAAGGCGATCCTGAGTATCCGGCTGTCAAGGAAGCGTGATACCTTGTAAACGGATAGCAGGAAGAGCGGAAACATCAGCACATTGGGTAGGCGGAGTGCCCATTCGCTGTTACCGAAGGCTTTGAAGGATATCCAAGTCAGTAAGGAATTGAGAAAATGGTTGTTGGCATCCGGATAGGCGGTCCAAGGGATGAAATTCCCTCGCTTGATATAGATAATGTATGTTGATACTTCATCATGGAGAATGGGAACAAAAACAGATCTCAGAAGCAGGTAGATCGTCAGGAGGCCGGCCATCAGAAGGAATGCAAGAACTGGTCGCTGACTGAGCCATGCAGGCATATAGCGCGCATAGCGCAGGGTGTTTATCATGGAATGCTTCGTTTCCTTATTAAGATGCATTACTCATCAGGCTAGGTTGCTTTTACAGGAGAATCAGAAGGATGGCACATCATGCCAGCCAAACAATGGTTCCAGTAATTCAGGGACTAAAAATAGAAAACAATGCCATTTCTTTAGTCCAGGATGCAACGCACAGAGAATCCGGCTGCTTTATTGGTATTTAGCCGGTAGATTTCTGGGCTGTCGAAACTGAGGTACCGGCGGATTCCGCGGGCAGCTGTATACTCGGTAGAGCACCAGAAGTAGGCAAAGTCTTTTAGATCAGCGAAACCACCACCACTATCGCGTCCACCTGAACCATAAGCCGTGAATCCGCTGCTGTTGGTAGCCCCGGTGTTCGGTGAGGTCCAATGGATGAAGCCAGTTTCCTTCAGCCGTCCCCCAACATCGAACCCACTCCAGTTCCAGTCCGTACAATTCACACCTGCATCCAGGTAAGTGGTCATAGTGCACCATTCTGCGTCGGTGGGGATATGCCAGCCCGAAGGACAGACACCCTGGCTACCGGGTGCTGTGGAATAATCCATCATCTCGTTCCAATCATATAAACCGCCATAATTGGAGCAATTGGCTATATCGTTGGCATAACAATACTTCTCTATGATACCGTTGTTGCTGACATCAGAATGTGTGCTGCCCGTATTGTTACTATTTACCATCGTCCCAGCATTAAGATTCCTTGCCATCCAGCACTGGGTGCCGATTTGTATGGTAGGATACTGCTGCCCGTCGCGGGTATCGTTCAGCGTATTTCCGCATGTAAAGGCCTGATAGGGAACAAACATTGCATGTGGAACGGATGCTGTGTGCGTACTATTGATGGCGGAAGATCCGGTCAATGCGATGATGTTTTGAATGATGAGTGAGGGATCATTGCCACTCCCGCTATATTTCATCACGCCATCCATACGCAGGTCTTCGGGATAATAGCCGGGGGTTGTTGCGTTGATAGCCGTTCCACCCACCACGGTTAGTATACGCTGCAGAACAGGGCTGCGGTCGTTGCCAGACCCACTGTATTTCAGCATCCTGTCCTGATTCACATCACCGCCGATCATCCCTCTTTTCTCAGTTCCCATACTGATCATACAGTTACCGAAGACCGCTAGGGTGGTATCGGAAAAATCGAGTTTGACGCCGTTCTGGATGTTCAGCTTCGCTGCGGTCATGGCCGGTAAATGGCTGCGGTGCAGGATAGCGAGATAGTATGGGCCCGGGGGAACAGAAAAACGCAAAACACTGTCACCGCTGACATCCCGAATGGTTCCATCTGCATGAAGTATGGCCGCAATGCGTGCAATGGCGGTATCCGGACTGCTCCTCAGCTCCAGCAGAATCCAGTCAACCATCCCGGGCAGGGTTGCTGTTATATACTCTGTCCCTGGATACAGCCAGGGTGAATTGCCATAGGGTTGCTGTAGTGGGAAACCACTCTGCTGTATCAATTGTGTCCGCATCAGGGAGGTGTTTGGGTCATAAGCACCCTGCAGCAATACCTTGCCGGTACATGAGGCAACCTGAGCCTGTGCCATGTTTACGGCAAAAAAAAGACTTAACAGTGTAATAAAACTAGCTTTCATAATTGTATCAATAAAATGTTGAACAAAGACAAAACCAGGTTGTACCACAGCCCGATAGCTCAGGTCCTGGTCAGGCCGATCATCACTCATTTGTCAAGAAAAGCAGTTGGAAACGGGAGCGGAAATATAGGAAGTTTTTATATACCTGACGAAATTTTCAGCGATCAGTTGTCAGTATTCAGTAATCAGCCATCAACAATCATTCGTAATTCGTCATTCGTAATTCGTAATTACATGATTATCAATTCCTAATCCCTAACTCCTGACTTATCACCCCTCCCCCAGCTGATATTGTTTCGCCATCTCCAATGCTTTATCCAGGCCATCAATCCCTGGCCCGCCTGCAGTGGCGTAATGGGGTTGTCCTCCCCCGCTTCCCTGAATAGGTTGGGCCCATTCTTTGACAAGCTGGGAGGCATTGAGTTTCTTTTGCTCGCACAGGCTTTTCGACAATGATACCGTCAGGCTGGCTTTGCTGTCGATGACAGTGCCGGCAACAAAAAGCAGGGGTGCTGCCAGACGTTCCAGTTCAAAACTCAGATCACGGATCTGTTTGGCAGGCATATCCATTCGGGTGATGATGCGTGTGATGCCATGCTCTTTTGAGGCTTGTCCCAGCAACTGCTGCGCCATGTTGCGTATCTTTTCCTGCTGCAAAGCCTCCAGCTCCTGCTCCAGGTTTCGATGCTGTTCAAGGATGTCCTGAACACTGCGGACCGGATCCTTGGTATTCTTAAACAGGGAGCGAATTTCAGTCCACTGGTCAAGGCGCTCATTGATGAATGCCAGGGCACCCTGACCCGTTAAAGCCTCGATGCGCCGAATGCCAGCGGCAATGGCACCTTCTGAGGTGATCTTGAAGAGGCCGATCTGACCGGTCGACCTGACATGCGTCCCTCCGCAGAGTTCTACCGAATCACCGAACCGGATAACACGCACTGTTTCCCCGTATTTTTCGCCAAACAAGGCCATGGCTCCCATCTCACGGGCATCATCAAGCGGTATTTCCCGCATCTCATCCTGGCTCAAATTGGCTTGTATCATGTCATTTACCATCTCCTCCACCTTCCTGATCTCCTCGTCTGTCATCTTGCCGAAATGGGAGAAGTCGAACCTGAGACGGCCGGGCTCTACCAGTGAGCCCTTTTGTTCGACATGCTGCCCAAGCACCTCTCTCAGAGCCTTATGCATCAGATGCGTTGCGCTATGATTGGCAGCAGTTCTTGCCCGGTCATCGCCATTCACCCGTGCCGTAAGGCGGGCCGAAGGGTCCGGAAGGGCTTCCCCAGTGATATGCAAAATGAGGTTATTCTCTCGGCGGGTATCCTGAACTGGGTATGATGTTCCATTCTGGATAAACCAGCCACGGTCACCTATCTGACCACCTGCTTCTGCGTAGAACGGCGTCTGATCCAGTACATATTGATACCTGATCTTGTCCTTTGCGATCACTTTTCTGTAGCGCGTGATGACGGCCTGTGTTTCAAGACTATCCCAACCGATAAAGCGGCTGCTTTCAGTCTCATCCTGCAGGATGATCCAGTCACCGGTATCCACGGCGGCAGCGGCGCGCGACCTTTCCTTTTGCTGGCGAAGTCCCTGCTCAAATCCGTCCATATCCACCGTCATCCCTTTCTCACGGGCGAGCAGTTGAGTGAGGTCAACCGGAAAGCCAAAAGTATCAAACAGTTCGAAAGCAAAATCACCGGAGACGATGGTGCCACCCGTGTGCTGCTCCAGATAATGCTGAAAACGCAGGATGCCTTGTGAAAGGGTGCGAAGAAAGCTGTGTTCTTCTTCATGGATTACCCTGCCCAGCAACTCCTGTTGAGCCCTGATTTCAGGAAAAACATCACCAAATTCCTGAACGAAGACCGGTACAAGTTTATACATGAATGGCTCCTCCTGTCCAAGGAAAGTGAAGGCATACCGGACAGCCCGCCTCAGGATACGACGAATGACATAGCCTGCACGGACATTGGAAGGCAACTGCCCGTCGGCGATGGCGAAAGCCACGGCACGGAGATGATCGGCAATGACCCGCATGGCCACGTCTGTTTCCGATGCTGCGCCATATGGCTTGCGACTGAGTTGGGCGATGGTATGAATGATGGGCTGGAACACATCGGTATCATAGTTAGATGTTGTCCCCTGTAAGGCCATGCAAAGCCTTTCAAAACCCATCCCTGTATCCACATGCCTGCTGGGAAGAGGCTGCAGACTACCATCTGCTTTGCGGTTATATTGAATGAATACAAGGTTCCAGATCTCAATCACGAGAGGGTGACCGGTATTAACAAGCTCCCTACCGGAGACGAGCGCGCGGTCCTCTGCTGGGCGGAGGTCCACATGAATCTCGGAACAAGGTCCGCAGGGGCCTGTATCACCCATTTCCCAGAAATTGTCCTTTTTGTTGCCATATAAAATGCGATCATCCGCCAAAAAGGCCTTCCAATATCCCCGCGATTCTTCATCCGCTTCAAGATCCTCTGATTTGTCCCCTTCAAATACAGTAACATATAATTTTTCCGTAGGGATACCATACACTTCCGTGAGGAGTTCCCATGCCCAGGCTATGGCTTCCTTCTTAAAATAATCTCCGAAGGACCAATTCCCCAGCATCTCAAACATGGTGTGGTGGTAGGTGTCGTGACCCACTTCCTCGAGGTCATTGTGCTTGCCTGAAACGCGGAGGCATTTCTGCGTATTGGCAATACGGAGGTAACGGGCAGGTGTGTGTCCCAGGAAGATTTCCTTGAACTGGTTCATGCCGGCATTGGTGAACATCAAGGTTGGATCATCCTTGATGACCATGGGAGCTGAAGGAACAATCTGATGCCCTTTGGAGGCAAAAAAATCAAAAAAAGCCTGCCTGATATCGCGTGATTTCATTTATTTCGCTTTATATTGCATTCGGTTATTAAGGGGTTGTTCTGTGGTTGCAAAGGCTTGCAAAGTTACTTTATTTGTGTAATTTTGCGCCTTCGCCACTTGGGCAACCAGAGTATTCTTAAAGCGCATTGAATTATGGGAAAGATCAGGTATCAGTTCAATACCCGTTCTCTTACCTTCGAAAAAGTCACCTTATCTATCAGAGACCACCTCTGGTCCTTCACCAAGGTTGTATTCACAGGCATGGTCTTTGCTGCCGCGGTCATCTTCCTGGCATATAATTTCCTGGAATCCCCCCGTGAGAAAATGCTGGAACGTGAAAACGAACAGCTGAAACTTCAGTACAAGATTCTCAATGACAGGATGGACCGGGTTGCCAACGTGTTGAATGAGCTGCAGGAGAAGGATGACAACATTTACCGGGTTATTTTTGAAAGCGAGCCGATCCCCCGCTCCGTCCGGGAAGCTGGTTTTGGAGGTGTGGACCGCTACGCAGAGCTGAGTGGTTATACCAATTCTGACTTATTGACGGAAGCCTCCCGAAAAATGGACCAGCTGGCTGCGCGTACGGTGGTGCAATCCAAATCCTTTGATGAGGTCTTCGACCTGGCCCGTAACAAAGATAAAATGCTGAAGGCTATTCCCGCCATACAGCCTGTCGCTAATAAAGATCTGAAGATGATTTCGTCCTTCTTTGGATACCGTGTTCATCCCATCTTTAAACGGGTGATGTTCCATGATGGGCTTGATTTTACGGCTCCCACTGGTACCAAAGTCTATGCAACAGGTGACGGTGTGGTCGTTGAGGCAAAGCATGCACGCTATGGCTATGGGAATACGATCATCATTGATCATGGGTTTGGTTACAAAACGGTCTATGCCCATCTGCAGAGTTTTAAAGTAAGGCCCGGGCAGCGGGTAGAGCGAGGGGATATCATTGCTACAGTAGGGAATACAGGGCTTTCCAATGGACCGCATCTGCATTATGAGGTTCACCGTAACGGGACCAAAGTCGATCCCGTCTACTATTTCTTCAAAGACCTGAGTCCGGATGAATACCAGGAGGTGATTACCCGGGCCAATGCATTCAGCAAGCGTCCCTCCTGATCACAGCGAGGAATGGCATTGTCCATACCTAAACCAGGTTTTACATCATGACAAAAGACCGTTCTCACAAGCAGGTCAGCATGCCAGCTCCAGGTTTTGAGAAGCTTTACTACAGTATTGGAGAAGTCGCCACTATGCTGAATGTTAACACTTCCCTGATACGATACTGGGAAGAACAATTTGAATTACTGCAACCTAAACGCAACAGGAAAGGTAACAGGCTTTATACGCAGGAAGAGATTTCCCGTCTCCAGCTCATCTATCACCTGCTCAAAGAGAAGGGATACACCCTGAAAGGTGCAAGGGAGGCGCTGCGGCATGACAAAGCACGGCTGATACGGGAAAGGGAAGTGGTCAACAGGCTGGAAGGGATAAAAAAATCCCTGCTCGAAATCAGAAATCAACTTCTTCCGGACGACGATCAGTAACAGGACTCCCTGACGAGATAGTTATTTACATAGTCCTTCACCCCTTCTTCAAGGGCAGTGAATGGTCTATTATATCCCTGACTACGAAGCTTCATCATTTTCGCTTCAGTGAAGTACTGGTATTTATCCCGAATATCTGCCGGAATATCGATGAACTCAATCTGCGCCGGCAAATCCAGGGCTTTAAAGGTAGCTATGGACAGGTCCAGGAAACTCCGCGCTTGTCCTGTACCCAGATTATAGATGCCCGGTTGGACCTTGTTTTCCATCAGGAACACACAAGTATCTACAACATCCTTGACATAAATAAAGTCCCGTAGCTGTTGTCCATCCTGATATTCAGTAATATGAGATTTAAATAGCCGGACCGCACCCCCTGATTGGATCTGCCTGAAGGCATGAAAGATCACTGAAGCCATCCTGCCTTTATGGTATTCATTGGGGCCGTAAACATTGAAAAATTTCAATCCGGCCCAATAGGGTGGCTTATTTGGTGCTGCCAGGGCCCAGATGTCGAAAGCCTGTTTCGACTGGCCATATGGATTGAGTGGTTTTAGCAGGGGGATGATGCCGTGCTCGTCTTCATAGCCATTTTCTCCCAAGCCATAGGTGGCGGCAGAAGAAGCATATATCAGCGGAATCCGGTTCCCGGCGCAAGCCTCCCATACTCCACGAGTATAAGATGTATTTAGGTTGTCAAGCAATTGTATGTCAAACTCGGCCGTGTCTGTCCTTGCACCAAGGTGGAATACCTGCATCACAGGATATTCAGGTTCATTGATCCATTCAAGGAAAGCCGAACGGTCAATCTGATGTAGAAAACCTTTCCCCGCAAGATTCCTTTCCTTCTCTGGCCTGGTGAAGTCATCCACCAGGATAAGGCGGCTGTATCCTTTTTCATTCAAGGCACTGACAAGGCAGCTGCCTATAAAGCCAGCGGCCCCTGTCACTACGATTACTGCTTCCTGCTTGGTCATGCTTTATTCAGTTATTATATCATCATGGAGATGGCCCTGTTCAAAAATGCATTCAGTGGAACCATGGCATGGAAGACCTGCAATACCATTTGCCCGAAATCATCAGTACTGACCTGCTCATCTGTAAATGAATGACCTACAACAAAATGGCGATGCATGAGCAGGTCGATTCCTTCAACGGTCGGATCATAGCCCCTGGGGGGTTTTTTAAGCCTTCCTTCCTGGCTGAGGTCTCCAAATGCCTTGACAAATGCAGGTTCTTTTAAAATATTGCGGAATTCAGCAGTATGATAATAAATCTCGTCCCTAACAGCTTTCAAGGCAGGAGGTTCCGGCATGTAGATTCCACCTCCGGCAAAAGAGGCGCCGGGTTCAAGGTG
>ERZ795032.891-NODE-891-length-25001-cov-6.075243_pt1 | contig 25001 bp, 22 predicted proteins | sample MGYA00375124_ERZ795032 | MGnify/ENA primary metagenome ERZ795032 (study PRJEB30167, sample SAMN05720154) | activated sludge metagenome | isolation source: Anaerobic digester | place: China | collected 2015-12-16 ...
ACAGTATAAGATAAAGCATAAAAAAATTGCATAAATATATTTGAAATCATTTCACCCATCCATATCCCTGCTGCTGCAACATCCTTCTTAATTGCCCACATTAGTGCTGCAATGGGTGTAAACGCATAAAATATTAAAATCATAATTTTTCGAACTGCAAACATAAATACTATCTTAAATATCATTATTGTAAAAAACAATTGTACAAATGCTGTAAGTAATGCTGAACCTGTATATATAACAGGGTCAAGTGTTAGCTTATCATTAGGTAAATTTTTATTAATAAGTGTTGATAAACCACCTACGAGGCCGTTATTTAACTGTATAAGAGAGCTTACTATCATGGGTGATGCTGCTATCAATACAACAGACAATATCCATCTATATATACTTTCAGTTGCTTCTCTTCGCATTGTTATGTTGAAAGGTGATGCAATATATAACATAGCTACTCTTATAATAGCAATTATAATTATAGGAAGAACTATTATCGCTAAACTATACATTAAATATTTAGCTGTTGATAGTGGAATTGATAAAAACCAATGGCCGTTGTTTCCTGATGTTACGGTCTCACTGAATAATGCTGTATGTAAATTGAAATTTTCTAATACATTTCCTGATAATACTGTTTGTATACCTTCATTGATTAGTACTATTGGCGATGCTATTAGCCTTGATATCCAATCTGATTTTTCTTCGATTATTTTTGTTGCAACTTCATCACTTACTAAAGGATCAGCTGTACCAGGAACAAATAATGGTGCCGCAATAGAACTTATAATACTATATATAGTCATAGTAAGCCCTAATATACATGCGCCTATACCGATATACTTGAGTGATGATATATGCTTTGAACGTTCTTTAGGATTGTGAGCTGTCAATATTATTTGTAGGGCAACCGTTACAATTCCTAAAAATATAAATGCGGCACCTATTGGCTTTATAGAGTTGTTTATTAACTCCTTAAAATATTCACTGTTCATTTAATATTTTGACGTAATTTGAATAATTTACGTTTCCTCCATTCTTCTCTTCCTTAATTTAATTTAATTAATTGATATATAAATATTAATAAAAAATCTCTAGAATATTGATTATGTGTATATAATAACATACAAAAAAAGTGTCAAATAAAGCTCTTGAATCAAGACCTTATTTGACACTTCCTTTACAAATCTTCAGCTTCTATTTTATTTATAATTTGCTTTACTTTTTTTTCACCCTCAGTATCTAATACATTAGATAACCGGGTATTCATTCTAGAAATGACTTCTTCGTAGTAATTTCTTACACTTCTAGCATTTGCAAACCCTGCTTGATTTCTTAGAAGCGTTATTTTTTCAGGCAAAACAGATTTTGCTTCTTTAGTTAGCACCATTTTCCCGTCTTTGCATAATTTACAAAAGATATCTTGCATTTCTTTATCAGTATAATCGGCAAAATGTATTATGTGTTTGAATCGTGAAGCAAAACCTATGTTACAATTCAATATCATATTTTCTATTTTATCCTGATATCCTGCGAAAATAACGATATAATTAAATCTGTTATTTTCCATGTCCGTCATAATAGTTTGTAAAGCCTGGTGTCCAAAGTCGTTTGATGAACCTTCCACATATAACTGATAGGCTTCATCTACAAACAATATACCACCCCTTGCTTGTTCTAATATAGCCTTTACTTTTTGTTCGGTCTGGCCTATATAGGCTCCAACCAAATCGGCTCTTGTTACTTCAACCACATGGCCGGTTTTTAGAACACCAAGATCATGAAACATTTTCCCCATCAACCTTGCCGCAGTTGTTTTACCTGTCCCTGGATTGCCTGTAAATATACAATGATATGAAGATGATTCGACAATGGAACTAGTGCTTTCTGCTCGTAAAGTTTTTAATCGCATATCGTTATAAATTCTCATAATATGCACTTTTACATTTGTTAAGCCTACAAGTGAATTCAAACCAGACATTATATCATCGGCAGTTTTGCTATTATCCAAAATTTCATTTTCACTCCATATATCTTCTGGAGTAATTAACTTTTTATTTTGTCTTTTATTCCTGTTTTTATAAAGGTTACTTAATATATCTTTATCAAGTAACTCCTTCATAGCAGCAGCATTACCAAAGTCATAGGTTTTACTTTTTTCTATTAGCTTAATCTTGTTCATTACAGCAATTTTAGCATCTTCGGTTATGTCAAAACCTTCTTTTTTAACATAATCTAAAAAAATCTCATACAATATTTCTGCAGGATAGTCTTCAAAATGTATTTTCATATGGAATCTTCTTGCTAAGCCTTTGTTTTCATTAAAAAATTTAGTCATTTCATCTTTATACCCTGCAAAGATCATTATTATTTCGCTGTTCTTATCTTCTGCAATTTTCAAAATAGCACTTAACATATCATTATTGGTATCTTTAGAACCACCAATTATCGAATATGCTTCGTCTATAAATAAAACCCCACCTTTTGCTTCATCAATATACTTGTTTAGATTATTTAATGCTCCTGCTACATATATTGAAGATAAATTGTGTCTTGAAATTTCCACAACCCTTCCTTTTTTTGTAACACCCATTTCATATAGATACTTACCAATCGCCCTTGCAAATTCGGTCTTCCCAGTTCCAGGGTTCCCTGTAATTATCATGTGAAATGGCGGTATCTTTAATAAGTCCTGTCTTAATTGTGGTGCATTATCAGACGCTGTTTTCCTGCTTTTATTTTTATACAATAGCATTTTTTGTACATGGTCTTTAACCAGCTGCACTTCTTTTTCCCTGCCTATGAAATCATCCATATCCATTATGTCATCAAGGTTTTCTGCACTTAGATTCATAGTTACTGCCTGCATTTGAATATTAGCAATGCTTGGGTCTGTGCTTTCAATACTTAACTCAGTATTTGATACAGTTGAGTAATTTTTCCTTCTAATTGCTGATAAAATTATTTCTAATGGTATTACTGTTATATACATTGTAAGTGTTGTTGGGAATAGCATTAAAAACATTGATATATATGTTATTCCAAGGACCACATTATCTACTGTCGACTTTTTTGAAAACCCTATTTTTTTGTCTGCTATTGAACTTATCCATAGCCCTAAATGAATAGACGCGATGAAGGACAGATAGGATAATATAATCACAAGTAAAAAATTGATTGTTGTTGCATTTATTATATTTACTTGCGTATTTACATTAAAATGGTCATTGACTTTCATTATAAGTCTGCCAAAGCTACCAATGTATATTTTGCTGAAAAGTTTTTGTATCAAACCTACAATTAGCAATATGATGTCTACTGTTACTCTAATGAACCATATTGCTTCGGTTTCATGAAACCTGGATACTATAGCGGACAAACTAATATACATATTACTCATGTATGCATCTACTTTTTGCAAAGCATTTATCATTGTTTCATATAGCCATGTATATTTTGATTTAATAATGGGTAATGATACAGGAACTAATAATACAGCTATTGCTTGCAAAATAAAATGTTTGTATAATATTCCGATTTCCTTTTTATTAAATTCCCTCTTTCGCATTTCTCGTGTTTTTTGCATAGATTTCCCTCCTTTTAGAAAATATTTTTTGATATGATATATTGAACAATGCTTTTTAGAAAACAAAAAGGTCCAGAGAACATAATTTCCCCTGAACCTTAGTTTCGTGTTAAAACCTAAGTATCTTTTAAAAGATACTTTAATAATTCACTAATACAACTTTTATTATATTTTAAATTTAAAGTTTTAGCAAGACAATTAAATATTAACTTCTTTCTAATTCTAAGGGATTAGTAGTTACATATTCCCATTCAAAGTTTGTGGGTGTAATTCTTACAGCTGTTGCTGTCCCTTCCATTACTACAATTGCTTCCCCAGGTGCAAAGGTTTCTAATAACGAAGCACAACCTTCCGATAATTTAAAACTCTTGACTATATCGGATACTACTTGTGGGTTTTGCTGTAGTAGTATTTGTGAAGAGCAGGCATTAATTACTGCCCTTCCTTCTTCGCGTAATATAAACTCCTCAATATTTTGAGTTGCAACTACCAAAGATGCATGATACTTTCTTCCCCTTCTGGCTATTTCCTCTAAAAACTTTGCAGATTCCGGATACTTTATGAATAACCAGGCTTCGTCAATAATTACTGATTTCCTTTCCTTATCTTTTTGTACGAATTTTGTCCACGTATAATCAAGTAAAATAAATGTTGTATAGAATTTTGTAAATTCATCTCGGATCTCTTTTAAGTTGAAACTTGTTATCAAGTTATCGGATAATTTTATCGTAGATTCGCAGTCAAACATTGACATCGAACCATCACCGACTAAAGGTTTCATGGATTCATATAATTCTTCACAGTTGCGTTTACTTTTGATTTTGTTATGCAATGTGCTTAATGTAGGCATTTTTTTCTTTATTTTACCTATTTTATAATCACCCGCCTCTGTTTTTATTCCTCCACTTTCATAAAGAGATGCAGGATCGGAAGTTATTTTATAATCCTGGGTATATATTTCTTTTATAGCTTCTTCTAATGCCGTAGTTTCAATGGGTAATAATGTACGCCCTGCAAATTGTCTTAAATATGAATTCATCAATGCTCTTATAAATGATATTTTTGAGTAGATATCAACAACATATCTTCCATTATCATCTAACTCTTCTTCTATTTCTAATGGATTTATGCCTGTTTTGACCCCTGTGCGAATTGTAATATGTTCACCACCCATAAGGCCTCTTACTATGTTTTCATACTCGTTTTCCGGATCAAATATGATGGATTTAATGCCACCTGCTATAGCAGAACGGCTTGTAAGCAGTTTCATAGTTACACTTTTACCTGAACCGCTTTTGCCAGATATATAGATATGTGGTGTAGATAGATGAGGGGGTCCAATAAATCTATCATAAAACATAGGCGAATTAGTTTGAAAGTTATAACCTAAAAATATCCCTGTATTATGAGATATATCGGCATTCGATACTGGTATTATACATGCAGCAGAACCAGTGGTAAAATTTCTATCAAAATCCCTTATAGTTATATTTGAAATAGGTAAACTGTTAACAAAGGCTTCTTTTTGACGCAATGCATAACTACGTGGAAACATAGCCTTCCTTGAACAAATATTTTCTAGCATATAGCACTTTTCTTCTAGAGCTTCTTCTGTCTTTGCAAACACTGTAATGTCTATCTTTGCTATAAACATTCTATCTCTGTTTGTTTGTATGGCTTCTCTTACGGTTTCTAAATCAGATATTACTGTTCTTAGTATAGGTATTTGATGTATATCTCCTCTTGTTTCATATATATATAATTGACTTTGCGCGGATACTACTTTTTTTGTTAGAGTACTGATAACCAAATTATCTGGAATGTTTTCAATATACGCACTTATTCTTATATCGCCTAACTGAAAAAACTCATCCAGCCATCCTACATATATTTCTCGTGGATATGTTGCTATTGCATATGTCCTTGAGTATATGTTCCTCCCTAAGTATATATTGTTATCTGTTTCTTTAAGTGTATCCGGAACAATAATATCGAAAATATCTAACACATTATCATCAATACTAACTTTTTTATTTTTATCCACTGACTCTTTGGGCTTCAATATTTTCATGTGGAGTGTCCTCGCTTTCCTCTATGTATAATTGTACTTCGTCTAAATTTACCTCTTCTACAACCCCCAAACCGGTTGAGTACAATTCCAAACCGCCTTTGGATAGTACTTTAGATGGAACTATAGACGAACCTTTATTAAGCTCACGATATAGTAAATCGATTATCTGTGTTGTATTGAGGGGAATACAATTTATTTTTGCCCTGGCCAATGCATTGATTATTGTACCGGTATAACGATCTAAAGCACCTATGGATTTTTGTTTATCATACATATCGTCAGAACATACAACAGCATAACTGCGTCTTACATATACACCTCTGTCTTCCATCATCTTATTTAAGTAAAGTCGCATTTTTGAAGCATATCCTCTTGTCTTTTCGTTGTATAATTCGTCTGCATCTATTACCTTATCTATTTGCTTTATAGTATCTTGAGTGTTTATTCGTTCAGTTGTTGTTATGAATTGCACGGGAAACTGTAAAGACATGGCTGTTTGCATTAACTGTTCTTCTACAACGGATTGTTCGGCTTGTGATAATAGATGAAAGTCTAAACTTCCCATAGCTATAATCCTGCGATATCGGTTCTGTGTCAAATATATGATACCATCATGTATGTCCTCTATCCCCCATATTTTTTTTATTTCTGATTTTTCTTTTTTTGTATATTTATCTTCAATTTCTTGTTCATTTACAGATGCTTTTTTACCAATCTCAGCTGCTTTTCTTTTGTTTTTTGCTTCAGGACTATACATTTTTAAGTATACTGCTGTTCCGATGATTACCATCGCTGTTAAAACTAAAAACACAATAGTAACAATCATTTTTTACATCACCTTCTATAAATAATGTTTTTATTTCTATCTATATATTGGATTTTTACCGTTAAATATTTTAAAAACGACATACCATGTGGCTTTAAAAACATAAATAATACTCCTATTATTGAAACTGCTACACACATGATGATCTTTATTATTATAGCAATACTGCTTGCTTTGCCAGCTATCATTTCTGCCAGGCCACCACCTATAGGTACAAACAATATTATTAATACCATTACTACAGTTAACACCAAATATATAGTTTGCTTTAAAGTTAAATATCCGCCTACTATTTTTTCTTCCGTATTAATATCAAAGGGTATAGGAAAACTTCTCATATTGTTCCACCTCATTTTTATAATAAAAATGTGGCACGAGGCCACGTTTTTATATTGTTTGAAGATATTTTTATGTAAGAAGTATTATATATTAAATGCAGATAGTAATACTCCCGTTATTATTGTTGCTAACCCTAATACCGCTGCTCCTATTCCCACCCATAGAAGTGAGGAAATTTTTTCTGCTCTGCCCTTTGGATTGTTAGCATTTATAATAATTGAAATTGCTATGATAACTACTGCAATAAAAATAATTGCCCCACCTAATGGTAATGCATATGATTTCACTGTATCTATGAGGGTATTGCTTAAATCTCTGGCTGTCTTTTTATCTATGTCGGCAAACGCTGTCATTGGAGTTAATAAAGTTAGCAAAAACGTTAATAATATAGATGTTGCGATAAATGATGATTTTTTAATATATTTTTTCATAGTTAATGATCCCCCTTAATATTATTTCATTATATTTGATATATGTTGAGCTATTCCAACTATAGTAGGTATTCCCCAGAACAGCATTAAACCGCTTAAAGCAACTAACATACTGGCTAGTCCAATTTTTTTCCCTGTTCCTGACCGCATTAATGAACTAGCGATATAAAATATCGCACCTATTGATAGTATTACTATGGCCAATGGAACTGCTAAAGATGATATGTAACCATATAGAGCATAAAGACCTTTTGTTATTCTAGTTGTAAATTCTTGTGGACTTACGGGCTGTATTTCTGGTATTAATAATGTTTTACTGTACATTTTTTCACACCCTTCTATATGTGGTATGCAGAAATTTTAAGCTGCTCGTCTTATATGCCTAGGTAATTTAATTTCTTGTTGTTTAAACCATTTTCTGTACTCTTTACTACCTGTACATGTTACTATTGTAATTACATCTTCCTGATATACTGCTGTTATACCTATGCCATCATGCTCTATATGCAAATCATATTTATTCGTCTCTTTTCCTCTTAGAGTAGGTTTAAACGTTACTATGTTCCCGTTCTCTAATACTTCTAACAACTTATCTTTTACTGCTGTTTCATCTATTTGTTCTACTCTTTTGTAATATTGCTCTATTGAATGCCTGGTAATTTTTATACTCCTGAAATTTAGATCCTTTATTTTATTCTTTTTTATCTCCACAAACATTTTCCCCCTTCCTCTTTTTGTATTAACCTAGTTTTTGCTTTTGTTTATATCTGCATATTCTTTGATACATGGCTCCGAGCGTGATTCCTTTTAATTCTTTAATCTCACAGGCTTCTCTTAACGTTATATCGGGATTATCCTCTAATAGATTTATAACTTCAATTACATCGTTTTCTGTTACATTTTTGTAGAATACTTTTTTCTTTTTATTATTGCTTGATGAATTTACGCCCATATCTTCCAGAGCATTATCGACTGTGCTGTTTTTTAATATTGAAACTAGCATTGCATACCAATTTTCCGTATAATAATCTATTGACTTTACTTTCTCATGCATACTATCAACACCTTTCAACAATTAAAATATTTTTTTCAAGTACCTTTTTTTTGTTGAAGAACGTGCGATTATCTGCTAAAATAGGTCGTAGTTGAACCATGTTAAGCGTATAGCTCAACAGTGTTTAACTGATTCATGTAAGAATTAATACCTGATACCCAGTGTCCCATACGCTGGGTATCACCCATTTTTTTTAATCGCTTTTTTCCGTGATACCATTTTCCTTTAACATTTCGATTATTTCGTTTATTCCGACATCTAGATATTTTGCTAACTTTTCTATGACATTTAATGTCGGGTTAAACTGCTCACCTTGTTGTATTTGTGTTATATAACTTTTTGATATGCCACTTTCTTTTGCCATAGCTCGAATTGAATGCCTTTTAGCTTTCCTTGCCTCTTTGATAGCTTCTGATAATTTCATAATAGCTGGCATGAATACCGCTTAATTTAATTTATTCGGGATGTGCTGTACCCCCCCCTGCCAAATCCCACCTTTCACTTTTTAATAGTAGTCTATTGTTAAAAAAAGCTGTTATTATAATATTGTCCATTATATTGGACAATATGCAAGTTCGATATATGGCATTTATTGCCGATTATATGTAATATTTTAGATGTATCGTTAATATTATCCTCCTAGCTTAATATTTTGATTTTCACTCTGCATTTACGGACTTGTGACCGTCAGATTATATCTGGTTGCATTACAGAAGAGCATCAGCTCTTCTTCTTCAGAATATTAAGCTGCTTCCAGTTCCTTCCCATCTATTTTTAGATGCGTATTCTCTCTTACCATAGCTGCTATCGTTTGAGAAGCTACTGGCTTAAATATTGTTAAGCATTCAGCGTTGTCTAGGATCATGAAATAATCTACACCCAGAAGTTCTCTGAGTAATTTTGATATCTCTGCACCCATTTTTATCTTTTCTGAAGTGCTTATCAATATTGTATTTCTTGAGTTATAGGTTAATTTGAAGCATTCTTTTATTTCTCCAGTCGATTTTATTACCTCCTGGAGTTTTATTTTAGTATGCCTCATCTTATCATTAAGCCCGGACATTAACATCTCGGACTTTTGGTAGGAATACTCTATTCCTGCCTGTATAATTTTTTCTGTTTGTATTTTGTTTTGTTCTGATTTTTGTAACATTGTTTTTATTCTTTCTAATTCTTTTGCAGTAACAGCTTTATTTTTAATCTTACTCTTGGTTTCCTGCAATTTTATTATTTTAGCTAAAATGCTATCTTTCGTTTCCGTATTTTCCTTCTTTATTTTTAAACTATCGTTTTTAATAGCATTTATTTTTATATCAATGTATTCCATTTCTACATCCAATTTCCTGATTTTATCAGCATTCTCCTTTTCGCTGACTAGCAATTTTTTCTTTATTGTTTCTATTTCATTAGCCAGCTCCTTAGCTTCTACAGTTATGTCTTTTAATTTTTTACCTGTAGTAGCGTGTATCTGTGCTACATGCTCTTCCGTAATAACTTGCTGACATGTATTACATTTTAACCCCGGTTTCAATTTATTTGCCTCTTTGGCCATGTCAGCATATGTTTTACGGTATGTTTCTAATTGGTTATTTTTTATAAGCAATTCATTTTTAAATTTATCTATTGCTTCATCCTTATGCAGTAATGCTTTTTCCTCAATTAGATTAGCTTTTTTCTTCATTAAATTTTCTAATTGGTTATTTATTGTATCGGCATTATTGTTATATTTATTAAGCAGCCGATTCAACTTTGATATTTCATTATCTATAGATGAAATATCAAGGTCATTACTAGCATCATCCATCAATTTTGTTAGGACGTCGTATTGGCCTGTAATATGAAGAATATCCTTTTCGTACTCACTTAATTCTGCTCTTTTATTTCTTAGAAATAATGGGACGTCATTGAGATTTTTACCAGCCAATAATTCCTTACTTTGGCTGTCTAGACGTTTCATTATTTTTTCTTGTGGAATATCAAGCAAAATACTGTACAATAGACCCTGTGCATCCTTTTTGTATTCCGATGCCCATGCAACAAAATATTCTGGATTTACTATACTTAAAAACAAGTGCTTTGAATAGCATATACTTTCCATTTGTGCCTGTGTTAAAGGCAATTCGTCTAGTAATATGCTTAACGTTTTACCGCTTTTTTTCCTCTCTAATATATGCCTTCCTTGTTCACTTTCAAAAATGACACGAACCTGCATTGAATTACACTCGTCATTCATTAGGTAAGTGTCCCTTGTTTCTCCCATTTTGTCTGTACCAATAAAGGCCCATACTATTGAGTCTAGCAGGCTTGTCTTGCCTGTATGGTTATCAGAGTATATGGCAGTTACTTGGTCATTAAATTTAAATGTCTGCGAATCTTTAAAGGCTTTAAACCCTTTCATAGTTACTTCCTTTATAATTATTTTTTTAAAACAATCCATTTTTATCCCCTTTCTCATTTTTTTTAAAAAATATAGCTATGACAATATTTTTAATATATAAATTATCATAGCTATATATTTTTTATTTACCTGAGTGTCGCAATCAGATCTGATCAGAATGGCAAATCATCATCTTCGTCTAATCCCAAGAACTGAGTTGTTGGCATTTCATCTGGATTGAATCCTTTTTCATAGTTACCAGTTTCATTCTTATCCTTTTTACTATCAGCAAAAAAGGTTTCTTCAGCAATAACTTCTGTTACGTAATGCTTTTTCCCTTCATTATCTTCCCATGACCTTGTTTGAATTCTTCCAACTACTGCAACCTGTTGACCTCTTTGGAAATACTTACTGCAAAACTCTGCAGTTTGTCGCCAGGCAATAATAGGGATAAAGTCAGCAGTAACAGGATCATCCTGTTTTGAATATTTTCTGCTTACAGCTAGGGTAAACGAGCACGCTGCAACATTATTAATTGTATACCTCAGTTCAGGGTCTTTAGTTAGCCTCCCTAATAAAATAGCTTTATTCATATTTTTCTCCTTTATAATATTTTTTGGAAATAAAAAAAGGCCCAGAGAACACAATTTTCCCTGAACCTTTTATTCTTGTTTTAACCTAAGCATCCACGAAAGGATACTTTAATAAATAACACGTAACACGCACTATTATTAGTATATAGTTATAATTGTTATAAGTCAACATTGGATTATTATGGAATTTCATGTTGACATATACTTTCTTTATGCTCTTATGCACTTTCAGGCATTGTCTTAATAAAAAACTGTTTTAAATAATTGTTGTATTCAGTTATATTGCTTTCATTCTTATCTTTGACTATATAGTCCAGTATGCCTTCTGTCTTTGCAGATACGTTATCAGCATTGCTTACGATAATAGACTCTATAGTGCTTGGTAAAACTGTAGAACCGTTTTCTAGTGTACCGTGGTGCGATAATATGCCGTGTAATAAAATATCTTCTAATTGCGTAGGAAATTCTTTTATAGTTTTAATATGAGCCTTAACTATGACCGTTCCTAAATATGAATGACCAAATAGTCTACCCTTTTCCGTGATTTCCATGAATGGGATATCTCCATATTCTTCTATTTTCCCAATGTCATGCAGTAAAGCTATTGTACTAATTATTTCTTTTGTTTCGCCTGGAAGCTTGTTTGTATCTGATATAATATTCGCATACTGATACACTTCTATAGTATGTCTAGCTAATCCGGACAAATAAGTGTGATGCATGTTTTTACCAGCATACATTGAAAAATATTTTGTATTAATATTTGGGTTAGAAAATATTAAATTTAAAAGTTTTTTTAAATAAGCATTTTTTAATTGATTATTTATTATATGAAAGTATTGCTGCTTCATGGTTTTAGGTGTTATGTCTTCAACTGTCTCCACGAACGATGTTATGTCTATTTCGTTTTTGGGAGCAAGCTTAATATAATTTTTATTTTGTTCGTATACTAATACAAGATGTAAGTTATCTTTATACAAACTTGCTTTAGCTTTTAATTTAACGATGTCTCCGATTTTCAATTTATCGGTCTCTTCATCATAATTCCATACCTTGAGGTTAATGGTACCTGTACCATCTATCAAATTAATATCGAAATATTTCTCGGATGAATTGTTATTTTTGAATTTAACTTGTTTTTCTTTTATGCAGGCATACATTGTAACTGTTTCATTTTTTTCGGCCATTTGACGTGTTATTTCAATTATTTTTCGATATTTTTCCATAGTTTCACCTTCCTATTTTGATTTTTTATTTTTTTAAACTAAGGTTAAAACCCCTTCTTCTGTCAGAACCTTTAAGTTCATTTTGTTTATAATTTGTTCGGTAACATCAGTAGTATTACCATTGAAATCTTCCTTTTCGTCTGTTATCTTTCGTTCCTTTACTATTTGTCCCTTTAGGATATGAGGATAACTGCAATCTATGTAACCGTCTATTAGCCCCGACCCTCCTATTAATCCTATTTGCCCTATAGTAAAAGGTATGAGTGGTCTTTTTTCCGTGTTATCTAATAAATTTTCTATGAACAGGTCTTCTATCATTTTTGTATCATTTAATTGTTCAGCTAGCTCTGCTACATCAAATACTGCTCCTTTAAATATTTTTACTTCTGCTTCAGCTGCAGGAATTTTATATTGACCTGTTTTTAACATAGTTACATCCGGAATTAACTCAGGGTATGTTGCCTGTTTTACTAACATATTAACTATGTTTTGATTGCTTTCCTTCTTTTTTCTCACTCCGAATATGGCTATTTGCTTATATTTTTTAAATTCGCTTTCTGTGAATTTATATATAGAAATATTATCAAAGTTATCAGATAATATTCTTGCTATATCAGGAGTTACACGATAGTAAGGGATAACATAGATTAACAGGCCACCATACATTAAATGGTAGAGCGTTTCAACTAAAAACTTTTTTTCAGACCTCACATTATGTCCATCAGAATAGACTGTAAGATACGGAGGATTTAGGTACATCATATGAAAAGCTTCATGTGATATTCTAGATCCAAAATAACTACCTTTCCCCATCCTAGTTAGGCGTTTCCTGGCTTCTTCTGCCCTGATTTCGTCAAGCTCTATACCATAAGTTTTGCATTTGGTCCATTCGGCCAGATATGATAATGCTTTACCACATCCACAACAAGGATCTAAAATATTACTTATAGTACTTGATGGAAAAGTTATAGCTCTTTTAATATGAGCTAGATTGTCTCGGTCTGTTGGATAATAACCCATCTTTATGTTGTTCCACAATCTACCCGCTGCATTACTGTCTATTTCATTGCGTTTTTTTATACTGCTCAAATACTTGTTGATTACTTCTGAAAACTTTGTGTAGTCCGGAGTTAATACTTTAAACAATTCTAATGCTTTTAATATGGAAATACTGGCTTTAGATAAGCGCAATATTTCCATTTCGTCAAGATAAAGCTTTAAAGAAAGCACATTGTTGTAAAGCTTTGTCTTTTCTGCATTTAGTTCAGTTTCTAAATCTTTATCATACTTTTTGATAATTTTTTCGTGTAGCCTTATCATATTAGCTACTTGCTTTTCTGATGAACGTACACATTCATCAATTTTTACGTCTACATATAATACATCTGACATTATACATCATCTCCTTTTTATTTTTATAATAAAAAATAGCAAGAAAACTTATATTATTTTATATACGTTTCCTTGCTATCATCATTTTAAAATACAAAAAGGCCCAGAGAATATGATTTCTCTAGACCATTTTTTCTTTTTAGAACCTAAGCATCCTTGAAAGGATACTTTAATAATTTACCTTTACAGTGTTTATTATATAACATTTATTTTGCTTTATCAAGATTATATTTCATTGTTACGTTCTATAAGCCTGTCTATGACTGCTATTATACTGCGTTTTTCAGGTCTTATATGTCTAATCCTTAATTGTACCTTATCTTGTGTATTAAGTTTTAAATTAGTCCAACCAGGGTGCGGACATCTTGCATCTACACCCCCAGGCAACCTTACGAAAGTAAAACCTTCGTTGATAAGAGATACAACCCCTATGTATTTTCCACCTACGACATAGCGTTTTGCAATATTTATGTACGGATCTGGAATTGCTTTTTTTATGGATACATTTAGTATTTCATTTTCTGCATCAATTTCCGTTATAACACACTTTAATTCATTTCCAACGGATATTATATTTCTCAAATCTGAGACAAAGGACCAAGTTATGTCTTGATACCCTATTTTACTTTCCATCCCATAGTACTCAGCTATTACCATTTTCCTACCGACTGCCAGAATGTTGCATGTGATTGTCTGCCCAACTTCGAGTTCGGGTATTTCCTTTCTCCTTATTCCCATTGCTTTTGCCCTGTTGCCTACTGCTATTTCTCCTTCTCTGTCTATTTCTTCAATAACATATTCAATATTTGAGCCTATCATAGCATATAACATATTTTTATTTTTCTTTTCATCTTCATATGTCATACCACCTTTTAATGCTAGTGGTATGATAACCTTGACGGTATCCATGCAAAAAACGACTAGACATGGGGCATCGCCGTGTTCCTCCACAGCAACTACCTGTTCTCTTAGTATTTTATTCGTTTGTCTTGATTCGTAAATTGCTATCCAGGCATCCTTTTCCTTATTTTGTATTTGTTCTAATACAGATATACTCATGTGTTTACCTCCAAATCCTTTGTTTTTTAACTAACATTTTTTTGTTTATTGATTACTAACCATGGCTATCCATGTTCTTAACGCCTTGTCTGCTTTTTTAGGTAACATTCCTATTAGCTTGTTTTCTTTATCAGGATGATCTTTTATTTTGGCATTGTTAAAAGAAGCTTTAAATTGTTTTATTACTGCCGGATTTTGTGGCAATATCGCCCCTATATAGCTGTCTCCTTCGATGGATTCTACTTCTAGCCATGGAAATATTCCTCTAGGAAAAACATTACTGGTATTCCCTCCTTCTAATATTTGCTTTTCCCTTGGATTGTAAACTGCTGTCCAGCTTCTAAAATTAAGAAGATATCCCCATAGATATGCTATCAAAGATCTCAGTTCAGGGTCTCTTGGGGTGTTTTCCTTTAATATATATTGAGTAAACTCTTTACTGTTTAGAGAAAAATTAATACTTATGTTTTCTGCCGTATTCAATGCCCATTTTATATATTGTGCTGCTACAATAGCGCCTAAGCACTCAGATTCCCGTGTTGATGCTAAACCAAATTTAATTGTTTGGTAGAAAAGCTTCTGCAATCCCTTGATTTCCATATTTACACTACCGGGGATAGGTGACTCAATGCGTGCATAAACCGTATCGGGTACGGGATCTTGGTTTTGGGATTCGATATCTTTCTTTTCTATATTAAAACCATAATTTACCCTGTTATTTATAATAGCCAGGAAGGTTGTATACTTTTTGCCTTTTTTTGATGTAAACTCAATTTCCTCTGTTTTACCTTTTTCTAACAACGATATAATATCATTTTCCTTTAAAGTATATCCTGAATAAATTTTATTTATCTTTAAATAGCACTTACTACAAGTTAAGGCATTCTGACTTTTCTTTAATGAAATCATGCAATTCGGACAAATCAATTTTTCCATAAAGCGTCTCCCCTCCTTTCTCATATTTTAAATAATTAGCCATTTCCATATCACAGAAAAATCTAATTATTTGTTCATGTGTTTCCATACGGTAAAGTGAGGGGTCTTTGATGTCATTTGCTGTGTTTTTTATAGCCTTGATATAGTTTGATATGATAACTTCTATAAATGCTAACCTAGACTTTAGTTCCCTCATATCTTTTTCCTTAGAATATTCGCTATATAAGTCATTAAAGGCTTTTTTTAATGCTTGGGAATTAGTAATATCTTCGATTAAAATATTCGCCACCCCTTTATTAATTAATAATTAACAAGATGTATCCTACATAAAAAATGAGTCATTATTTGTTTTAACTTTTTTATTTTGTTTTATAGTATTTATTGCTTTTTTGTTCGGTTCTTTTGCATAGTTTTTAAACCCCTTTGGCGCATATATAATTTCTGTTATTGCTTCATCTTTATTTTCGCTTATTGGTTCTATTATTGCTTTTGATTTTGCACTGATTTTGTCAAAAACATCGGCTCCTATCTCTGATGGTTTGTTTTTTTCTACCCAGTGCGGGATATAATCAGAAATTTTGCATGGAGAAGTTTTTTTGTACAAATAATGTTTATTCCAGCCGACTTTTTTGACTAATAATGGGTTATTACCCTTTACCATTACTATTGCTATATCTTGCGGCAACTGCATTATTTCTTCAGGATTTAATAAATATCGTTTCCCTTCTCTTACTGTTTGCCGGCCATAATCAAAAACACCTTCTAATCCTAATTGTTTGGTAGTTCCGTAATCTTTTATAGTAGCTGTGCCTATTGAATCCGACATAAATCTTGCTGTAGAAATATCGTTGCAGCCTAAGCATAGCTTTGTATCGCAGTTAGATATAACTATTTCTGACCCTTCGTTATAATATTTTTCTTTTAATTGGGCAATGCTTTGGATTATAATATGACAATGTAGCCCTCTGCTCCTCATAGTAGCTATTTTTTTAACAAAATCAGGGATTTCACCGATATTTGCAAATTCGTCTAACATGAAGTAAACTTCTTTTTCACCCTTACCGCCGTTTTGGTCTGCATAGTTAATTAACCTTGTAAAAAGAAATGAATAGTATAAGCTGGCAAGATAATCTAAAGCTGAACTTGTGTCTGACATTATACAAAAATATGCACATCTTTCTCGTGCAGGTGATTCTAAGTCTATATCATTAGTTTCCGTCATCGCTGTTATTGTTTGATTTTGGAATACTTGCAACCTTGTACCTAATCCTATTATTACTCCTGTTCTTACATTATCACTAGCTTGTTTATATATGTTGTATGGCGCTTTTGCTGGATGCGTTAATGGTAGCTTTTCAAATATCATATCTACCATAGTGCTATCAGAACTTGATAATAATTTATAAAGCTCTGCTATGTTATGCTTATCCGGAGGATATTCTGTTGCTATATATATGGCTAAAGCCTTTAATAAGTTTTGCTCAGCCCTATCCCAAAACATATCGCCGCTTACTTTTGTACCCGATCTTGTGTTTTTTATAACTACGTCCGAAAACAATTGTGCCTTTAAGTCAATATTGTTTCCAGAAACTTCACTCAATGGATTCCACCTGTCAGAGTGTGTTGGTTGTACAAGATTAAATACTTTCACATTATAGCCTATGGATTCTAAGTATACGACCATGTCTTGGTACAGTTCTCCTTTAGGATCAGTTAATACCATAGATTGACCCATTTTTGCAACTTGTAATATGTTGTTGCGTACAAATGAGAAAGATTTACCACTTCCAGAAGCTCCAAATACTATTATGTGTTTGTTCCCAAATGTTTTCCCTGATTGAGATATTATTTTTTTATTGTATTCTCCGAACATGATGTTATTACACTTAGAAAGTGTTGTTACATCAAATACTTTATTAACAGTTTTTTCATCCATCCACTTTGCGGTACCAAAAGTTCCGTCTGATGAATACTTGACACCTCTCTCATCCGTTTTTTCACTTGCATATTGCAATTTTGAAAATGCTATTGCTATAAATATAATTGCAGTTAATAATGCCCATGCAATTAGTCCTTCTTTTGTAAACATATGCCCCAAAATTATTTCGGGTTTAAAGCTTATAGCTGTGTAGCTTATTTCTTTGCCTATTGTCCATGCTTGAGATGATATGAATAATTGTACTAAAATGCCTGCTAGAATTCCTATTCCTGATAAGCTAAGTATAGCTATCAATATAACTCCAATAATTTTTTTCATCAATATTTTCTCCTAAGTTGAAAAACTTATTTATTTAATTGTATCATATATATTTTGATGTCAAATAACCGGTTAGAACCTTATTGGCAATGAACAGCGAAGGAAATATAAGGGGGTTTATTATGGGCAAAAAAATTAAAGAAGACGGATACCATAAGTCCGGCACATTGTAGACTGTTGACCGTATCGTCGTAGAGTGATTATACAAAAAGGAGCCTAAAATTTAGGCTCCTACCCACCCGGATAGATTAACATTTCAAAAAAAAATATAATTTATCGCGGACTGTATAAGAAAATGTTAGAAAGTATTTTTACAATATCATGGCTTAGTATGGTTGTCAAACACGAATAATCTTACACTAGATACATTGTTATTTGAGGTGCTTTTAACTTATTAGCTTGTGTTCTAGACAATGTTGTAGTAATAACTTTTTTTGGCCATGTGCTTTAAATATAACTATAATTATATTTTTTTCTATAGAAACAATTATTCCTTCACCAAATTTCTTATGTTTTATAGTTATTCCTTCCATTAGTTTAAATGATTCAAATTCATTTATAGATGTATCTTTTTTAACGATTGTATTAGATTTTATAATACTCTCTAATTCAAAAATAAATCTGGATTTCATTACCTTTAATTTGTTTTTATATTCTATATTTACTATATCTACATATTTTCTTGCTCTTGTTATTCCAACATAGCACAATCTACGTTCTTCCTCCATAAGATGCAAATTATTATCTTTTTCTTCTGAAATGGCCTTATAAGTAGGAAAACAACCCTCTATCATATCTACAATAAATACATTGTCAAATTCCAATCCTTTGCTTGAATGCAAAGTTGATAATGTTACAGCATTTTTGTACTTGTTGTTCTTTGAGTTTTCTATTATTTCTTTTAAATATGTAAGCCGGCTCAAAATTTCTGGCAAGGTCTCTATCCCTGTAGATATAGATTTCAACGTTGAAAGTATTGTATTCAAGTACTCTATTGAGTAACCTATGTCTTGACATGCTCTTTGCAAATACCCACCATAATCAAAACCAAACTCTATATAGTTTATTACAAACTCAGCGCTCTTATCTTGCAAGCTAGCGAATACTTTTTTTAACTTTTGAAACCTTTTAATATGTCTTACATTTACTTCAGGTGCATCCATTAATATATCAAATATGTTTCTGGTGTCGTTGTTTATGTTTACTTGTTCTTTCAGGTATTCAAGCATTTTTTTTGTTATATAACTGTTTAACTTATAGTATATTTTCTCAAATGCTTCAAGGTCCTGTATGTTCATAATTAGTTTCATGAAGGATATTATGTCTTCTGTTACCCAATGATTAAAAAAATGCGGCTTTGCATCCCGTATATAAAATGGTATATTGTTTTTATCTAGTATATCAGCTATTGGTATTGCTGATATGTTTGCTCTGTATAATAATGCACATTCTTTTTTGTTTTCTATCTTTTGTAAAACGTCGGCAATGTATCTATATTGTTCGGTATCATCTTTTAAGCTTATTATTGTAACATCCCTGCCTGCTTCTTTATCTGTAGCAAGCTGCTTATCAAAACGTTCTTTGTTTTTTAGTATGAATTTATTTGCAACCTCAACTATTTTGGCAGTAGAACGATAATTTTTTTCCATTAGTTGTATTTTAATATTAGGATATACTTTCTTATATGCGAGCATTGTCGCAGGGGTACATCCGTTCATTGAGTATAGGCATTGGTCATCATCTCCTGCAAAAAACACATTATCTTCCGGATATGCCAAAAGTCGAATTATATGGTTTTGTAATACGCTAGTATCTTGAGCTTCGTCTATTTGTATGTATTTATATATGCTTTTATATATGTTTAAAATATTCGCATTTTTTCTTAAAATATCATATGCGCCCATTACCATGTCACTAAAGTCCATGTAGTTGTTTTCTCTTTTTTGACGTTCGTATTCTATATAGATTTCTTTAAACTTTGGAACATCTATTTCCATTCCATTGAAATTATTTTGTGGTCTGTAGAGCATATTTTTAATATAATTTATAGTATTTGTTAGGTCATCAAATTTATCATCATTAATGTAATCGCCGTTAATATCATAATATATTTGTTTCAAAATAGTTGTTTTTGTTACCTTGACATCATTATCACTATTGCTTTCTATAATTGTTGGTAAAGGCATTTGCCTATTTCTATAGAAATCTCTAATAACTGAATAAGCAAAGCTGTGTATAGTTGAAAAGTGAGCTTCCACACCGCAAAGTTCTCCAAAAGTTTTTGTAAATCTGTGCTTCATATCTTGTGCAGAAGCTCTGCTAAATGTAAGTGTTAATATGCTCTTTGGATTAATCTTGTGATTTATTATTAAATTTGCAGTCCGACTTATGATAACGGTTGTTTTTCCACTTCCAGGAACACTTATTAATGCCATAGAACCATCTTTATGCAACACAGCTTGCTTTTGCTGTTCATTTAAGTTAATATTATATTTGTTTTTTAAGAAGTCAATAAACTCCCTATCATCCATTAAGTATTTATTCCTTTCTCATCTTGATTATTTATATCCTTTTCTTTATACTTGTTTAATATATATCTCATTCCTTCTTCAATTAGGTCATTGGTGTTTAGGCCTAGTTTGATAGCCAAGATCCTTACTTCTTTGTACAGTTCTTCGTTTATTGTTGTATTGATGTTTTTCCTCATAATAATTGTTCCTCTTCCAATATATTATTCTCTAATTTATTATTGCACGGGATTTTTGTTAGGCAGACATCCCGATAAACTGCATACTTTTATATTAATTTCCGCTCAGTTAATTATACTATATTGTCACATTGCTGTCAATATAACTATGTACATGTACAACAATGTTTCTTTTAATCTTTATAACTTTTATTAGTGTCTATTATTACCATATTGTTTTTGCCATCCCATTCTACGTTGAAATCTATTACCTTTGCTATATCTCTGAGTTTGAAATAGTTATTATCACGTATATTATAGGCTTTAAGGCTCGTTAACCTGTCATCAACGTATAACTTAGATAAAGTTGATTCTGCATATTCTATTTCATTGCTTTTGAAATTATCCAGGATAGATGTAGGACTTATTATAGTTACATAATCCTTGTTTTCTGTCTTGTAACCAGATAATTCACCACCTACAGAAGCATAAGCACTTCTAGTTAATATATTTATACTGTTTTTTTGTTGATTCCACAATACTTCAAATTGTTTGTTTGTACCATTTATAGCACAGGCTAAATCTCTTAACTTAAAATAATTATGTCCCTGTATATTATAAGCTGCGAATTTTACTTCTTTACCGTTTAATATAATATTAGAAGTTGTTGGATTTGCTGCTTCGCCATTGGCTTTCCGTCTTTCTAATTCTACTTTTTTTTGTTCATAATAGCCTTTTAGCTGTGTTTCTGTGAGTATAATGCTTGTGTTTTCTAAATCTATAGTGCTAGATTCAGGACATGCTATGGCCTTTATATATGGTAAATGTTTTTCGCAATGTTGATCTAACTTAAAAGAATTATGATAATCACTATTACTCACTAAAAAGTAATATGTTAACCATCTATATTCGCCTTCATCTAATGTTCCGTCCATGGTGAGGCCTTCTATATAACGACTAGTTGCATCCCATATTAGCCATTCCCCATCTACATATACCAAATTCCATGCGTGACCGGGGCTTTCTTCGTCTTCTCTAGGTACCCCAGATACTATGATTGATGGTACATTTAATTTTTCGCATAACAACTGTACAGCCTTAGCATAGCCAAGGCATACGGCTTTATTATCTACCAAACATCCATACGCTTCATAAGATTGATCAAGTTCAAAATAAGAATTAAGAGTAGGCTTTTTACCTTCTACTATGTCGGAATCGTATCTGCAATTTACGGCCAGATATCTATTGATATAAAATAATTGTTCTCTCACAGTATCGTATTCTAATGCTTCTTTTACTATATTATCTGCTACTTGATGTAAAGTATTAAACCTTTCCGTATAATTCCTATCTTCATATTTAATCATTTCTTTTTTATATATTTCCTTAACTACTTCATGATCTGCTTCGTTATATCCTCGTTTCGCACTCTCATAATGATTCCAATTAATATGTATTTTTATTTTTTGAGCATCTGATAAAGAAAAATCTACGTGATTAAGTGTTATGCTGTGTAGCGTTGCATAATATGACAACATTCTAAAGCTTTCTCCTATGGTTATAGCTAGATCATTATGAGGTATTGAGCTTGTATAAAATTCTGTCGTATATATGCCTTTTTTATAATTTTGGTAAACTTCATTTAAAATCTTGTAATTGTCTAATTCAGTTTTGCTTATATCGTTGTTTTCTACATTGTTAACTGAAATGTTTTGTGCCAATCCGGTATTAGTTAAAAGCATTATAAACATTCCTATCAATAGAATGATTAGCAGCTTTGATATATTCGTCAATTTTTTTATCATAGGTTTCACCCCTATCCCTTTTATGTTTTTGCAAAGCACACTGCTTTATTATATTATTAATGCACCTTTTATCAATTAAACGAAAGGTGCATTAATAATACAAATATTTTATCATGATTATATAGTAGCAACAGTATATAATGATAGCAAATAGTCATCAACACCTTTATATCTGCTATCCCATTTTGCAGATATTACTTTTATATTTTCTTGCTGCAATATCTTTTTTACTGTTTCTACTCCTACTCTGACCTCCTCTTTTGTGTACTTATCCATGTCAAAGTCTTCAATTACTGTATGCACTTTTAATAACTTTAACATAGGTACTAAGAATTTGTATGAATTAATACCTGGAATTGCAACATAAGGCTCTCCTGATAAATAATTTGCTACGTCTGCCTTTAGTGGACCTTCTGTTAAACGTATTTGACCATTTACAGGTGTTCCCACAATATGAATATAGCTTTTTGCCGATGTCCCATTTTCATAGTTTGCTGAAGAGAAATAACGATATTTTCTTTTATTGGAGTTATCTATTCGCACTTGCATTCCTTGTATTTCTCTTCTTTCATTACGTACCGGTATCAAAAAACCTGAATTACTATAAAAATCCCAATCATTATATTTATCACTAAAAAAACCTGCAATCCCTTTCAAGTCATATTTTAGTGATAGTTTCCAGCATATCCTTTTTCTTATATCATCTACTTGTGGTATGCTTTTATATTGGTTTTCTTCTATAGTTTTTTTAGATAATCCACGTTGTAGAAGGTTAGTTTTATGTTTGTCAGACAATGTAAGCATATCTAAAAATTCCGTGTAAACTTTATGCCTTTCAGATATACTTTTTGCGTTTTGTTCTTCATCCAAGTACTGCCTGCGTTTTGTTTCCTTATAGGAGATATTGTCTGATGTAGATTTGTATATCCCGTCTCCTGACTTCAGCATCTTATATGCTTCCTTTGTGTCAACTTCTTTTAAGTAAGCTATTAGATGAAGTATTCCACCATGAGTACCACATTTAGGACATCTGAAAACGTTTATAAATCTATTAAGATTAAGATGGTATTTAGTGTCTCCACTAGGACAAAAAGGACAGCAAGCTGCTACTTCTTTTGTTGTATGAGTTTCGTTTTTTATTCGTAATCCTAAATCTCTCGCTATATCAACTATGTCATATTCTAGCAAATCAATACCATGTTTACCCATATATTATCTCCTCTTTGTTATTATTAACTTTTCTATTCCGTTCTCCTTATTTATTAATAAACTTCATAAAAGAAAAAAGGGCTTGTAATCTGCTTTGTTATTTTACAAACCCTTTTTTACTATTTATTTATAAAATCCAGTCTTCTTAAAACAATTTCTACCATGTGAGTGTTTCATTAAATTCTGTAAGAGTTCCATCGAACTCTCCATTGAATTCTTCTAGTATATCTTCGTCTATATCTTCGTCCATTATTTCTCCTGATGCATTTGTTTCTTTTGTGTCTAATGTATCTGTTTCTAAGTCTGAGGATAAATGTTCTTTTACTACTACTACTTCTCCATTATTATTTTCTTCCTCATTTTCATCCTCAAATACGCCACCTAGTGATCGGGTCATTTTCTGCATTCCTTTTGAGTAGGCTAGCATTTCTGCAGCAGTTTCAGGTGTTAACTTTTGTATTGCTGCAAAGGTAACTTGGCTATAAGTTGCTTTTGATAAATTACCTACAGCTCTTTTTAGACTTATTTTGGTAACTACATCTGTCTTTCTTATAGGTGTAGTTACAAGTCTTGTAATGTATTTCCTCCAATTTGTTATTGACATTGTTGGAATATCAATATAAATTGGAAATGTGTCTCCTTGGCGCAGGATGAATATACGATGCTTATCTGAGCATTCTTTGCCTACATCTGGGATAAATCTGTTTTTAGGACAATTGGCACATAGTCCACCTATAATACCTATTCCTTCTATCCCACCAACACTAGAACAATCCGGCTTTACCCCTGCCTGAACATTTTTGCTCTTATAATAAGTTTTTATAGGGTAATGATCTATCACTACACCTACTATCTCAGTGCATATTTCGGGATTTTCCCCGGACTGTATTTCAAAGCTGAGACCTCCTCCGGAAGGGAGTTTAACACGCTTAAATGCACTGAAACTTATTTGCCCCCCCAACTCTTCTTCAATGAGTTGAGCCATTAGCCGCCCTTTCTCTAACGCTACTAGATTTTTTTCCATAGTGATACCTCCATTTTTTATTTTTTATTGATAAAATATAAAAGAGAAGTCAATATTACTGTTATATTAAAACTTCTCCTTTTTAGGAAACGCAGCGGGAATCCTCCTCATTTGAATGAGGCAGATGGAAGCTGTG
>ERZ795032.894-NODE-894-length-24760-cov-8.159644_pt1 | contig 24760 bp, 21 predicted proteins | sample MGYA00375124_ERZ795032 | MGnify/ENA primary metagenome ERZ795032 (study PRJEB30167, sample SAMN05720154) | activated sludge metagenome | isolation source: Anaerobic digester | place: China | collected 2015-12-16 ...
GGTCTACAACCCCCACCCGCGCCAGGGCCCGGCCGTCCTCTGCTGGTACAACGCAGGCGGCGGTGACGACCAGGGCATCGGCTACCCTGATACCGGTTACTTCCCCGCCATGCGCCTGATCTTCTTTGCCGACAACTCCACGAACCCCTGGGGCCTGCATATCTTCGGCATCTACGATGCCTACGTGGCCTGGGGTACGATGGAAGACGCTACCACTGGCTGGTCGGCAAAATGGGTCGACGGGGTCGTCATCGAGATGGACAAGTTCACCCCCGCCCCGGTTGCAAACTTCAGCGCCGACGTGACGAGCGGCCTGGCGCCGCTCACCGTCGCCTTCACCGACAACTCGACAGACGCCGACTCCTGGTCATGGGACTTCGGCGACGGCGCGACCTCAACCGAGCAGAACCCGACACACACCTACACAAACCCGGGCACCTACACCGTGAACCTCACAGTCACAAACGCCGTTGGAAGCAGCAGCGCGACACAGGCCATCACCGTGATCGGATCCGGCAGTACCGAACCTGGCGATACTGGAAACCTCACCCTTTATTCGGGCTGGAACTTCGTCTCGACTCCTAAACGCCTTGCTGACGGTGCGAACACCTTCACGATCTTCAGTGGTGTCGATACCGCTGATCACACGATCCTGTATTATGACGGCACAGACGGTTGGAAGACTATGACCTTTACGGACATATTCCACCCGCTCGACGGCGTCTGGATCTACGCGAATGAGACATGTACGATACCCCTCACCTTCGCTGCCGGAGAACCCGCGACCCCACCCGAAAAGGATCTTGTCAAAGGCTGGAACGCTATCGGATTCACCGGCACGCGTCCCAGGTCCGCAGCAGAGACCCTCTTGTCGGTTGAGGACTACTGGACCACGCTCATCGGGTTCGACGCAGAGAAACAGGACTACCAGATCTCAATCCTCCGCGGTGCAAGCGGCCGCCACGGCGAAGAGCGTCTGATGTACCCCATGCAGGGCTACTGGCTCTACATGACTGATGCGGAGACTCTTGGTGCCATAGGCGCCTGAGGGTGAGATGGTGAAACCACAGCACGTTTTTGCATTGATCCTCCTCGCCGCTCTCGCCACCGGGGTAACTGCCACGGGGGAGGCGGCACCCCCGGCCATCCCCCACCAGTTCTTCGGGAACGTGACTATCAGCGGCTCTCCCGCACCAGTCGGAACGGTAATAACCGCGATGATCGAGGATACAGAGTGCGGTTCGCTCATGACTACGGACGCCGGAAGATACGGCGATCCCGACTGGCGCCTGGGGAACCGCCTGCTCGTGACCGGGACCGCGGAGCAGAATGGAGAGACTATCGAGTTTTTCGTCGACGAAATGGTGGCAAAAGAGACTGCCATGTTTAAACCCGGCGGGGTGACCTGCCTCGACCTCTCTTTCGAGGAGGGTGGGGCAAAGCCGACCGCAGGATTTAAGGCAAACATAACCTCCGGCCTGGCGCCGCTCACCGTCGCGTTCACCGACACCTCAACTGGCGCTGAATCATGGTCATGGAACTTCGGTGACGGCACTATATCAACCGAGAAAAACCCGGTTCACACCTACACAGAACCCGGCACCTACACCGTCACCCTCACCGTCACGAACAAGGACGGGAGCAGCAGCGCAACCGTAACCATCACCGTACTTGAGGAAGGGGCGGTAGAGATCATCCGCGGTTCATATCTCACCGCTACCACGACAACAGCAACCATCGTAAACTGGATGACACAGGAGCCTGTCGCCGGCACCGTTGAGTATGCCGACGATGCCTACTACACGGCACACGGCGGATACGAAAACTTCGTTACCAACACGACAGAGGTTGAGTTCCACCACGTGGCACTCGAAGGTCTCACCCCCGGCACCCTATACCACTACCGGGTCACCGCCGGTAACACGACCGCAGGCGACCACACGTTCCGGACGTTCCCGGAGGACGGTGGCTTCACCTTCGTCGTCTACGGTGATACACAGATGCCGGCGAACATCAAACTCGTCGCCGACCGGATCGCTGATGAGGACCCGCTATTTGTCCTGCACGTCGGAGACCAGGTTAATGGCGTCGAGAACGCAGACGAATGGAACGATTTCTTCAGCAACAGCGGGAAAATGCTCGCAAACACCACCATCTACACCACCATGGGCAATCACGAGAAGAACCACACCGCATACTACGAGAACTTTGGATTGCCTCAATGGTACTCCTTCACCTGCTCGGATGCCCAATTTGCCATCCTCGATGATAACGAAGGGTGGACCGATATAAACCTTGAATCCGCCTGGCTCGAAGAAGATCTGGATTCAGACGCGGCCTGGAAGTTTGTCGTCCATCACCATCCGCCATACTCCTCTACCCCTGATCGCACAGGTGGCTGGATCCTCCTCCGGGGGTACTGGGGAGAGATCATGAGGAATGCCGGTGTTACGGCCGTATTCAACGGACACGTCCACGCATATGAGCGTTACCTCGTCGACGGTATCAACTACATCGTCACCGGCACCGGATCAGGTCCACTCTACCGCCTCGGTGACGAGAAGCCCGAAGGCTACCAGAACAGCCTCGAGGGCACCATTGGATACACAGAGGTAACCCTGTATCCCAACGGAACCGCCGTTGCCGGGTTCGTACGGGTCGCTCTGCTCTCCGACGACGACAGTGTTATCGAGGTCTATCCGCCAGGTAGTGTCTTTGAGACTTACACCATGACCCGACCGCCCCGGCCTGACCTTGCGGTCGTCAACCTGACCGTCCCCGACAACGTCACTGCCGGGACCACCTGCACCGTCGCCGGAACCGTTAAGAACGTCGGGGACGCCGCTTCCCGCGCCTGCTCCGCAAGCCTCATCGTTGGAGATCTCGAGATCAACACCGCCGCAGTCAGTGCGCTTGACCCTGACGGGACCGCGGAGGTCTCCTTCACATGGACACCGATGGTCGCCGGTGAGGCGACCCTCGCCCTTACGGTCGATCCGGATGCCGCGATCCCGGACATCAACCGGAAGAACAATTCCCTGGCCATCGCCGTGACCGTCGCAGGTTCCGGCCAGGGACGCATGCCGGTTGCAAACTTCACTGCAAACACAACTAGCGGCGTTGCCCCACTAACCATCGCCTTCACCGACACCTCGAAAGACGCCGAATCATGGTCATGGAACTTCGGTGACGGCGCTACATCGACCGAACAGAACCCGATACATACCTACACCGCCCCTGGCACCTATACCGTGAACCTGACGGTCACAAACGTCGCCGGGAGTGACAGTGCAAGCGGCATCATCACCGTGAAGACACCGGTCGGGAGCATTGCCGTGACCTCGGTGCCCGCGGGCGCTGCGATCTACCTTGACGGTGAGGGAACTGGCGATGTCACCAACGCAACCATCGCCGGGGTTCCGGCTGGAGAGCACACCGTCACCCTAGCGCTCGACGGTTACCACAACACGACGAAATCCGTGACCGTGACAGCAGGAGAGACCGCAACACTCCACGTCAACCTCGAAAAGATCGCAGTCGTAGATCCGCCGATCGCCGGATTTAAGACAAATATGACGAGCGGTGTTGTCCAGATAACCATCGCCTTTATCGATACCTCGAAAGACGCCGAATCATGGTCCTGGAACTTCGGTGACGGCGCTACATCGACCGAACAGAACCCGATACATACCTACACCACCCCCGGAACCTACACCGTGAACCTGACGGTCACAAACGTCGCCGGGAGTGACAGTGCAACACAGATTATCACCGTCCTGGAGATCCCGCCACAACCACCAGCGGCAGCTGAGAACTTCACCCTCGGGAGTGATGCAGTAAACATCTCCGTTGGAGATGATGGTAAGCAACAGGTGACAATCAACACCACTGCCGTGGAGCTCGACGAGAACAACAATACCGTCAACTTCCAGGCCGGAGGCCTCAACGTCACCATTCTGACCGAAGGTCTCACCCACGATGAAGATACAGTCACCGCTACCGTCACCGGCGTCAGCCTGGCATCATCCAATCCCATCAACGCTCCAGTTGGAACGGACAACGTCTCAGTTTCGTTCACAGCCGAGATGAACAACTACAACCCCGCCCTCGGGATAACAACTTCGATCTACGAGCAGCCGGGTCCAGATGTGAGGGAGGCGTTCGTACTCGCGGCACAGGACGAGGGCTCCGAGATCAGCAGTATCGCCTACGCGGTCTACTTCATCAAGACCAACCTCAGCGGGGATGACAGGATCCGGAACGCCACTCTGCGGCTGACGGTCTCAGAAGACTGGGTGAACGCAAACGGCGGTGTTAAAGCCATCAGGATCTTCCGGCTTGGCGACGACGGCAACCGCTCAGTGCTGGAGACGACCTACGAAGGGAAAGAGGGCGAAATGATGGTATTTACTGCCATATCCCCTAGCGGCTTCTCTGCGTTCGCACTCGGTGCCGTGACAACCTCTGTACCCCAGACTCCCTCCCCATCCGGGAGCGGCGGCGGTGGTGGTGGAGGTTCCCGGACGTCGGTTGGTGCGGCAAGCAACCTCAAACTTGGCGATCGCATCACCCTCACGATGCAGGGAACGGCAATCACAGCGGTCACCATCACCGCGAATGACGATCTCAAAGAAGTCATGGTGACTGTGGCGAGGGGTTCGCTCCCACAGGATGCCAGTCCTCCTGAAGGCACAGTCTACCAGTACATCGAGGCCACCCTTTACAGGGCAGCAGCCAGTGACCTCAGCGCCTTACTGATTCAATTCACGGTCCCGACTGCCTGGCTTGCAGAGCAGGGTTGCACTGTAAGTCAGGTTGGCCTCTTCCGGTACACCACTGAAGGGTGGAAGGAGATCCCGGTTGAGACGCTTGGCGAAGAAAACGGCAATGCGATCTTCTCCGCCAGCGCAGACGCTTTCGGGCTCTTTGCCATCACAGCGACCGGCGAGGTCCCTGATGTTACAGAACCAACCGTGGTACCCACTGGAACCGTGACAACACGCCCAACAGACATGACGACACCGACCGCTGAGCCTACACAAACCCCGGGGTTTGGGGCGCTTGTTACACTGACAAGCCTTGGTGCGGTTACTCTCCTGGCACTCCGCCGAAAGTAGCCCTGTCAGCGTCGCAGAACCGCTTCGCCGGCGGGTGCCCGCCCCCCCGGCAGGAATCCACACAAGCACCGATTAACCGAAGAAGATCGAGAGGGGGTGTCAGTCCCTACCTGGGGGGTCACGGCACCCAAAGATCTTCACGTCGCCCTCAATCATTCCAAACTGAGGGAAAAATGCGGAGACCTGGACATGAGATTAGAGAGAAGCAAATAGGGATTGATTTCCCGGGGATAGTGCATCCCCGATTTAGTCTGAAGATACATTAAAATTATGAGTTGATATCCATGAAACGACCGGAGCAGGCAATTATCATCCTCGTGGTGCTGATGCTGGCAGCCACCCTGCTGCCGGTGCCGGTGCTGGCAGCAGAGACCGGGACCACCGAGGTACATATCGTCAAGTACGCAAACGACGAAGAGACCATCCTGAACGAGACAACCGTCAACTACCACTGGCTGGAGGCAAACCTCCCCATCCAGGGCGACGGAGTGACACGCTACTACCACCAGGGCCCCGTCTTCGAAGGTAAATGGGAGGAGGTCCACCCCGGTGAGCCCTATGACCCCTGGAACCCGGATGAGGACGTCCAGATCAGCATCCTCTACAAGGGAGACTTCGGGGCAGTAAAGGGAACAGCCATCAAAGACATCTGCGACTACATCGGCGGCGCAGAAGAGGGTGATACCATCAATTTACGCAGTCGCGATGGATTCTCAAAGACTTTCCCTTATTCAATCATCTATGAACCCGACCCCAGGCAGGGCCTGGCCGTCCTCTGCTGGTACAGCGGCGCAGAGGAAGGACCTGACATGCGAGAGGGTGCGAAAAAACAGGGCAAAGGTTACCCTGACACCGGCTACGTTGCCGGCATGCGCATGATCTTCTTTGCCGACACCTCCACAAACCCCTGGGGCTGGCATGTCTTCGGTAACAATGACATGAAAGAGTGCTGGGATAAAGATTACTGGAACTACGCCAGCCCGGATCTCCCCTCGGCAGCCGGTGCCTCTCCGATGTGGATAAATGAGATCCGGATCTACAGTCAGGATGACCCCCCTGAACCACCGTTTGCTGAATTCACAGCGAACCCCACCAAAGGTGCCATCCCGCTCACCGTCCGGTTTACAGATATCTCAGAAGGCCCCCCGAACGCATGGGAATGGGACTTTGGTGACGGCAGCACTTCCAACGAGCAGAACCCAACACACACCTATACCAAAGTAGGCACTTACACCGTCACCCTCACCGTCACGAACAAGGCCGGAAGCGACAGCACAGAAGCCACAGTGACCGCTGGCATCATAAACTTCACATCCAGCATCACCTCAGGCACCGCTCCTCTGACCATCGATTTCACCGATACCTCAGACGGCGAGCCTGAGGAATGGGAATGGGACTTTGGTGATGGGAGCACCTCCAACGAGCAGAACCCGACACACACCTACGAGACAGCAGGTACCTACACGGTCACCCTGACGGTCACCTACGACGACAACACCGGTTACAGCATAACAAAAGACGGCTACATCACGGTAAAGTCAGGCGGTGGTGGCGGAGGAGGGGGTTCCGGTTCCTCTGACAGCACCACCCCCATCCCGGAGAACACAACCACAACCCCTGATGAATTCAGCGAGGAGAACATTGAGAGCAGGACTTTCCAGCCAGAGGTTCCCGAGATCGAGGATATTGTCATCTTCACACTGGGATCAGTAGAGAACCTGACCATCTCCTGTGAAACAACCAGCCTGCCTGAAGGCGTCCCAAAACCACCTGACCTGGTCTATTGCTACTACAACATCACGCCGGGCGGCACGAACATCACCATCATCGAGGCCGTTATCCGGTTCAGCGTTCCCGACACCTGGATTCAGGAGAACAAGATCGGTATCAACGACCTCTACCTGTACCGGTACTACAACGGAACATGGACCGCGTTTGCAGCACGGTGGACTGGCACCGCTAACGAGACCCACACCTACGAGGCCACTTCTCCAGGCCTTTCCCTCTTTGCGATCTCTGGAAAGCAAATTGAATCACCCCCCACTGCGAAAGTGACACCGGTGGAGACGAACACATCAGTGATCTCAGTTACGCCAGCAGAGGTGAACCTGACCACAGCAAACCCGCTTATGTTTGCCTTCAGACTTATCACGGCGGCGTCTGCCCCAACATCCGGTCTGCCAGGTCGAATGCTCGATGCTGCTAGGGCTTTCTTCGTGTTGTTCGGCATCATCTCTGCAAATCCTATCCCTCCGACGGCAGAAACCATGGTCGAGTCCACGCCAATTCCTGAACCTGAACTGTCAGAGCCCGAGACAGTGCCAGCACCCGACATCACCACAATGCAGTTTACCCTCTCCGTGCTCTCAGATCCGCCAGGCGCTCTTATCGACCTCGACAGAGAATATACCGGGAAGACGACGCCGTCAGTCTTTGCATCGCTCCCCGGCGGCAACCATACCATCCGGGTGTACATGGACGGTATTGAACCTGTAGAAGAGACTATCTCGCTCCTTGGCGACGATGAGGTTCTGGTCAAACTACCACTAGCCTCATCCGGGTATTCAACCTCCCCAGGTCTACTCTTCGACTGGAGCCAGAACTACCACGGCGGCGTCTACGTTGAATCGTTCCCGGAGGGAGCGGAGATCCGTGTTGACAACTATAAGGTGACCCAGAAAACTCCTGCAGTCATATACGGCCTGAAAGAGGGGCGGCATACCATCAGGGTGCAGGATGCAAAGAGTGTGTTCGAGCCTGATAGAGAGCAGGTCTGGGTTGAGAAGAACAGCATAACCAAAGTGACTTTCATGAGCGGCAACGCGGAACTATCTCGCTCGATCCGTCTCGAATCGGATGAGTTTGCGATGAAATTTTTCTCGATCAACGGCAAGTATCGGGGGGACAGATTCCCAAAAACGGTCGAGATCAGAGGGGCCAGTGGGTCGTACATCACCGTTCATGACAACGATGGGAGTTACCGGAGTTACAGGATACCTGCCACCATCGAATCAGGTGACACCGTGAACGCCGTCTTCTCAGATGCACCCTGTAGCGTTCTTGTGACGTCAGTTCCCTCTGGCGCGGCAATATCGATCGACGGGTTCCAGACCGGGTTTGCCACGCCATATGTCATCGAGAAGATATCGGAAGGAAAGCACCTGGTCTCGGTCTCAAAGCCCGGGTATATCCCGACAGAACAGGAGTTCCATCTGATAGACAACCTCGGGGACGAGTGCGACGCCACCGTAAAGTTGATCCTCGAGCCCTACACGTGGGGATCGCTTAACGTATCGAGCACACCGTCGGGCGCCGAGATACACCTCTACGGTCGGGACAGCGGGGAGAAGACGCCCTTCACCTTCCACTACCTCGGCATCGGTAGTTATACGGTGGAGGTGGTTGGGGAATATGGGTCGAAGACTATCGAGGACCTGACGGTCTCGCCGTATACAATCACCGAATGCCATGTAGACCTACCTATAGGGGGCCTGAAAGATGTTGGGGCTCCATGAGGTACGCCGCAGGTCGCGGTCAGCTGGGATCGGATGTGGTTTACATCAACTTAACTCAATTTATATCTTTGCAAAGTAAACAGATAGATATTTACTCAGACGTAACATATTTCGATATACTATGCAGAGGAATCGAGAAAGCCTGACAGACGCGAGTTGACCCCATGAGACAATTGGAAAAATTTATCATACCATTTATGATGCTGATGCTGGCAACCACACTCCTCTCAACACCGGTACTGGCTACAGGGATGGGAACCACCGAACTTCGCATCGTAAAATACGCAAACGACAGAACAACCATCCTGAACGAGACAACCGTCGATTACCACTGGCTGGAGAAAAACCTCCCGGTACAGGGCGACGGGGTGACACGCTACTACCACCAGGGCCCGGTCTTTGAAGGAGCGTGGGAGGATATCCACCCCGACAAACCGTATGACCCCTGGAACGCGGATGAAGACGTCCAGATCAGCATCCTCTACAAGGGAGACTTTGGGGCTGTCAGGGGGACGGATATCCGTGACATCTGCGACTACATCGGCGGCGCAGAGGATGGTGATATGATCGAACTGCGAAGCAGGGACGGATATAGTAGGACTTATCCCTATTTGATCATCTATGAACCCGATCCCAGACAGGGTCCGGCCGTCCTATGCTGGTACAGTGGCGCAGAAGAGGGGCCTGACATGCGGGAAGGTGCAAAGGAGCAGGGTAAGGGCTACCCTGACACCGGCTACGTTGCTGGCATGAGAGTGATCTTCTTTGCCGACACCTCCACAAATCCCTGGGGCTGGCACGTCTTCGGTAACAACGACATGAAAGAGTGCTGGGATAAAGATTACTGGAACTACGGCGGCACCTACCCATCGGCAGCCGGCACCTCTCCGATGTGGATAAATGAGATCCGGATCTACAGCCAGGAACTCCCGGGATCTGGCGCCACAGAAACTGCGCCTTCCGCAACCTGGGTCTCGCCGCCACAGGAAACCACTGAGCAACCGCTTGCCGCCAGAGGTACTGCGGCCCCACTCGCTATACTTGGTATCGTGCTCTGGTCTTTCAGGTACAAAAAGCAGGAATGAAAATGACAGATAGACATCTAATCACGAACCTGGTCTGCTGTGTGATCCTCCTCCTCGCCTGCTGCGTACCGGCGACGGCAGGCATCCCGGGCGACACCAACGGCGACACCGTCATCTCGGAGGAAGAACTCGCGGCAGCGATCCTTGACTACCTGAACGCCGAACCAGAGTGTCTCAACGCGGATGAACTATCCCTCGCCGCCCACAACCACCTGCACCTGCCCTACGGACAGCTGATCATCGCTGTCGCAGGGGATACATACCTTATCCCGGCGACAAGTTATATCGACCAGAAAGGGGTGCCCGCCGATTCTCTCATCTACGAGGGGCTCGTGACCAAACTTCGCCCGAAGGATGGCGGACCCAAGGAATACCTTGGCTGGCTTGCAGAGAGCTGGGAATGTTCTGATGATGCCACGACCTGGACATTCCACCTGGTAAAGAACGCCACCTGGCACGACGGCACCCCCTTCACCTCGGCTGACGTGCAGTTCACCTACGAGTACTTCCGTGACCACGGGGACCCTGATGCCCCGATCGGTGGCTATCTGGTGAACTCAGCGATCTTAAAAGATGTCGCGTCGGTGGAATGTCCCGACGACTATACAGTTGTCTTCCATATGAAGTCCTGCGCACCGCTATTCACTGAGACTCTCTCGACCGGCCCCGGCATCGCGGTGTTCCCCGCACATATCTGGAAGGATATCGATCTCCCTGGAACCTACGTCGACACGGCACATATCGGAACCGGCCCATTCGCCTACGCATCAGCCATCCCAGGTACCCTCTCGAAGGTGACTGTCTATGAGGGTTACCATGGAGAGATACCCTACATACGCGAGATCGTAATAAAGAATTACGAGGACGAAGATGCGCAGATCCTTGCCCTCAAGAAAGGAGATATAGACTTCATCAGTGGAGAATTCGGATTATCCCCAAGGAAGGCTGAAGCCCTCAAGAACACCCCCGGTATCGGCATATGTCAGATCCCCTCGGGCGGGCAGGCTTTCGAGGTGGCGTTTACGTCCGACTTCTATCCAGCAAACATTACCGGATTCCGTCGCGCCCTGAGCCATGCTGTAAACAGGGAGAGGATCTGCTGGCTTGTCGGTGAAGGAGCACGCCCGACAGATACGGCCTTTCTCCTGCCGGCGCTTGCCGGCGACCAGATCAACCCCGCTACGAATAACAGGTTCAACTATGACATCGATGAAGCCAAACGCCAGCTCGCCGCGGCCGGTTTTACCCTGATCGAGAAGGAGAACGGAAGACCGGTTCTCCTCGGTCCCGACGGAAAGCCAGTCGAGATCACGATCCCGCTCGCCGGCAAGGCATCCACGAACGCAGTTGATCAGAAGATTGTGGCCGTGCTCAAAGAGGACTGGGAGGGAAAACTCGGTATAAAGATCGTTGACACCCCACAGGTAGACGACTCAGTATATCTGGACTGGATCGCAAAGACTGCTGTCCACTTTGATGGCATGCCCGGACGCTGGCACGAAGACATCGATCGTCTGGACAATTTCCAGAGGAGCCCGCTCGGTGAGAACTATTACCATTTCGACAACGCCACGTTCAACAGTCTCATCACGCAACTGAAGAGCACTGCCGACCCCGAACAGCGTAAAGAGATCGGTTTCCAATTGCAGGAGATCCTCGTCGAAGAGGTGCCCTGTATCCCCGTATTCTCTCAGGACGCCTTTATGGCCTACCGCTCAGACCGGTTCGTCGGGTGGGACTCAGCCTTGCTCGACGGCGGCGGGAATATCCACCTCTTCACCAGCATCAAACCAGCGAGCGTGGACGTGGGGCAGAGGAAATGATCACCATCCTTCTCTCACCATCTTCCGGTGACCGGCCGCATGAAGTAGCAGTCCCTGAAAGACCAGCCCTCCGGCCGAGAGGGTAGTATCCTCGTTCGGGGGTTGAAAATCCATCCTCTCCTGAAGGTTCCAGGTGCCCGACCATGAAAGGCGTATATATCATCAAACGACTACTCACATCGCTTGCAGCCTTCTGCATCAGCGTCACCATCATGTTCATCCTCCTCCGCCTCATGCCAGGCGACTACATCACCATGTATCTGGAAACAATCTATCGCTACGCTCCCCCTGACGTTGTTGAAGCGTTCAACCATGTATACAGTTTTGATAGACCAGTCCTCGAGCAGTATCTCCTGTACCTCATGGATGCCTTTCAGGGGAACTGGGGATACTCTCTCATATACAAGGTCCCGGTTCTCACCGTGATAGGTGAGAAACTTGTATGGACGATGGTGATCCTCGTACCCGCAACAGCGCTCGCCATCCTTGCCGGCATTGGCATAGGCGCGTATTCAGGCTGGAAACGCGGGTCGAAGGTCGACATCGCACTCATGAACGGGATGATCTTCGTCCGGGCGATCCCCTCGTACTGGCTTGCACTCATGATCCTCATCATTTTTGGCTACTACCTCAACCTCTTCCCGCTCGGCGGATATGTCGACACCAGCGCCCTCACCTCCGGGATCGATCCACTCGACGTGGCGAAACACGCTGTCCTCCCGATCCTGACACTCTTCCTCTTCTCGGTGACCGGAACCTATTACCTGATGCGGAACTCCATGCTCATGACCGCCGGGGAAGACTACATCATTACCGCCAGGGCAAAGGGGCTTGACGAAATGACGATCCTCAGAAAACATGCCATGAAGAACGCTATGCTCCCGATGGTAACGATGGTCACGCTCGACTGCGCGGGGATGATCACCGGGAGCATCTTCGTCGAGACGATCTTCTCCTGGCCTGGCCTCGGGATGCTCACCTACAAAGCTCTCCTCTTCCGGGATCTCCCCCTTCTCCAGGGGATACTGCTGATTGACACACTCCTTATCATAGTGGCAAACATCACCGCAGACCTGATCTACCCCCTTATCGATCCACGCGTGCAGGTGGGTGACGGTGTCTAGGAAGATCATCCTCGCCGCAAGTCTCGGCATCATCCTCACCTACTGTGCGGTCGCGATCCTGGCCCCGATGATCGCGCCATATGACCCTCACGCAATCACAGGGGCGCCACTCTCTCCCCCCGACCGGGAACACCCGCTCGGAACAAATGACCTTGCTCAGGACATCTTCAGCAGGCTTATATGGGGCACGAGAGCGACGCTCCTCATCGGTTTTCTCGGCGCCGCCATTGCGGTCGTACTCGGCACAGGTATCGGCATCGTCTCGGGTTACTACGGCGGAATGATCGACGAGGCCATCATGCGTATCATCGACGTGGCGATGACCATCCCGATCTTCCCGCTACTCCTCATCCTCACGACGTTCTTCAGGCCGGGGATCTATGTCATCGCCGTCCTTATGGGCCTCCTCGGCAGTTTCCAGGGTGTGCGACTGATCAGGTCGCAGGTTCTCTCCCTCGCGGTCGCCGACTTCGTCACCGGAACGAAAGCGCTTGGAGCCCGCGACAGTTACATCATGGGAAGACACATCCTCCCAAACGTCCTCCCCCTGGCAGGCGTCAAATTCGTCTTCTCGGCCCAGCACTTCATGCTGATCGGCATTGGTCTCGGGTTCCTTGGTATCGGAGATCCGAGCGTCGTGGACTGGGGTCAGATGATCAACCGGGCGAGCCAGAACGGAGCGATAATTCTCGGTCTCTGGTGGTGGCTGATACCCCCGGGGCTGGCGGTGACGCTCATCTCTCTCGCCCTTGCATGGCTTGGGTATGCCTGTGAAGATGAGATCAATCCAAGGCTCCGGTTGCTGAGGGTATGATGCATGGACAAAGCACTGCTTGAAATCAGGGGGCTCAAGGTTGGGTTTCCAACCCCGGATGGGCTTGTAAGGGCATCTGATACCGTGGATCTCGATATATACCCGCATGAAACCCTCGGCCTCATCGGTGAAACAGGATCCGGAAAGACCGTGCTGAGCATGGCGATCCTCCGCCTCCTCCAGCCAAACACCATCATCAAAGGGGAGATCCGATACCGTGGCCGCGACCTCCTCTCCCTGCCAGAAGATGAGATGCGGAAGGTGCGGGGGCGAGAGATCGGGGTTGTCCTGCAGAACTCAGGAACCTCGTTAAACCCCGTGTATACCGTCGGTGACCAGATCGCAGAGGCAATTACCCTTCACCAGGGGCTCAAGCGATCCAGTGCCTGGCACCGCGCGGTGGAACTGCTTGATGCCGTCAGGATTCCCGACCCCGTCAGGATGGCCAGAGGTTACCCTCACCAGTTCAGCGGCGGGATGCAGGAACGGGTGCTTATCGCCATGGCGCTCGCGTGCAACCCATCGTTTCTCATCGCCGACGAACCCACAAAAGGGCTGGATGCTGTGACGAAACGGGAGATCATCGACCTTTTCAGGGAGGTCAACCGTGACCGCTCCGTACTCTTCATCACTCATGATATCGAGGCTGCACGGAACCTTGCCACGCGGGTCGCAGTGATCTACGCAGGGGAGATCATCGAACTCGGGAATTCAGGAGTGGTCCTCTCTGAGCCAGCACATCCATACACACGAGGCCTCCTTGAATCTCTTCCAGAACGGGGAATGCGACCTATACCGGGTTCAGCCCCCTCGCTCATCACCCCACCATCCGGCTGCCGCTTCTCGCCCAGGTGCAGGTGCGCGGCCGAGGACTGTAAATCAGAACATCCCGGGCTTGTTGAGGTCGGGCCCGGACATTATGCTCGGTGTATGCTCTATGATCGAGGTTAGCAATATCAGAACGTCTTTCACGACAGGATTTATACGCCCAAGGGTGGTCCAAGCGGTGGATGGGGTATCGTTCCAGATTGAAGAAGACGAGACCCTTGGGCTCGTCGGCGAGAGCGGGTGCGGGAAGACGACGCTCGGCCGTTCGATCCTCCGTCTTATCGAACCCGACGAAGGACATGTCGTAATCAATGGAACTGACGTTACCGCCCTCTCAAGGAATGAACTCAGGCAATTCAGGCCACGGATGCAGATGATCTTCCAGGACGCCTATGCCTCCCTAAACCCGCGGATGCGGGTCAGAGAGAGCATTGCAGAACCCTTAAAGATTCATCGGATGGGGGATCGAGCTGCCATCGATCGTAGGGTGCTGGAACTGATCGAAGAGGTGGGGCTGAACAAGGAGCACCTGAACCGTCGGCCATATGAACTCTCCGGCGGCCAGAACCAGCGGGTGGTTCTGGCCCGCATCCTCGCACTTAAGCCAGAGTTTATCGTTGCCGACGAACCCACGTCGGCCCTGGATGTCTCGGTCCAGGCCCAGATCCTCAACCTCATCCGCGACCTTGGACGGGAGTATCATATGTCCTGCCTCTACATCTCGCATGACCTTGGAGTCATCAGGGCGGTAAGCAACCGCGTTGCCGTCATGCTGGAGGGGAGGATTGTGGAGATCGGAAAGACGGCCGATGTTCTTGACCGACCTTGTCATCCTTACACCAGACAGCTCATTGCCGCGCCCGCCACTGAACCCATAGAGAATACCCCCCTCGTAAAAACCCCAAAGATGGTCGAGGAGCGGCCCGACCATTTGGTAGAAGAGACAGTATGATACATCGGTTCTCAATAACCAGGGCAGTAATGATGAGCGAGTGCTGAAAAACGAAAGAATTGGATCTCTAATATTCAAGAGTAATTATATTCCATTTGAGATCGCAGGATGCGATCCCCGATAACCCCCGTGGAACTCACATCTCACATAAAGGACGCGATACGACCTCACAGAACAAAGGCCGCATGAGACAGACACCCTTCCGGCGCAAACCGCATCACCGTCTATTACCTACGGCAACAATGACCACGGCCGCAAGGGTCAGGACTATCCATGCCCACTGACGGCCTCCCGCATTGGTTGGGCTCGGTTCCGCCTGCGCGTTACCCGCTGTTGCCGCGCCGACCGCCGATCCGGATCCGACGTTTACTGTAGTTGGAGGGATCGTCCCTTCATTTTTGCTGACGACATCGTTCCATGTCCCTGTAAACGTCCAGGATCCTGCGACCTCAGCCCGAACGCGGTAGGTGATCTCCGATTCACCGATCACTGCAAAAGTCAGCTTATGCCCCGAGATCCGGTAATTATCCGCCGGGCAGGATGTCTCGATAAATAAAAAACCCTCTGGTATCGTCTCCACAATCCCGCCGCTATCCATGCCATCGATCGATAGCGTCACCAGAACTTCACCGCCGACCGGAACAGATGTCGGGTTGATAGTCCGGAAAACGGTAATATCGCCCGCCCAGACAGGCACAACACAGAACGCAGCTAATATACAGATCAGACTGGCGAACACCAGACTCCTGGAGACCTTCAAGATACCCTTCATAATCAGCTAAACCTCACGCTTACATTTCACTTAAGTCAAGTATACATCATTTACTCAATGTGATCTGCGTCTGCTCCATTAAGAGGTTATTGTTTTGACCTGTTGGGGGTGCTGAGAGCAGATTTGGCGATCTGCTACATCCGATGCGCTGGACCCCACATGAGTGACAGACACAAAGAGCGCACTTCCAAAGAGAAAAGTTCACCCGGGGCACAGCCAAAGTGCCGGATTTTTATATTATTGATCATTAAGATTTATTGGGGGTTATTGATTGAGAGAGTTACGCATTCACGGCAGGGGCGGCCAGGGTTCTGTGACCGCCGCCGAACTCATCGCCTGCGCTGCATTCGAGGGCGGTGTTTTTTCCCAGGCATTCCCTGCTTTTGGCGTGGAACGCCGGGGCGCCCCGGTACAGGCGTTCGTCAGGTTCAGTGATAGAAAGATCCGGCTTCGAAGTCAGGTCTACGAGCCCGACTACATCATTGTGCAGGATTCGACCCTGATCCGGGATGTAGACGTCTTCAATGGCATAAAACCTGGTGGTATTGCCATCATCAACACCGAAAAGACGGTACGTGATTTCCACGTTCCGGAGGATGTAACTGTCTACACCATAGATGCAACCACCATCGCACTCGAGGAACTCGGGCTGCCCATCACCAACACTACGCTGATGGGCGCTTTCGCTGCGGCCACCGGCGAGATCAAACTCGAATCTCTGGAAAACGCGTTGCGGAACCGCTTCAGCGGGAGCATGGCCGAGAAGAACGCCCGTGCAGCAGAGCGTGCCTACAAACAGGTCGGGGGTGCTGCGTAATGGCACTCCGGGTTGGCTGTGCCGCGCCTCCGGGCAAAGCACTTGAGAACAAGACCGGCACCTGGCGGGTCTTCAAACCGGTCTTTGACCCAGAGACCTGCAACAGGTGTGGTATATGTGCCCAGTTCTGCCCCGAGGGTTGCATCCGCGAGACCGATGAGGGGATCTTCGAGCCAGATCTCGACTACTGTAAGGGTTGTGGGATCTGCGAAGAGGTCTGCCCTAAAGAATCCATAAGGATGGAGAAGGAGGAGAAATAATGCTGGAGATTATGGAAGGATCACACGCGGTGGCCGAGATTGTGAAACGCTGTCGCCCGCAGGTGATCGCGGCCTATCCCATCACACCGCAGACGCACATCGTCGAGGCCCTTGCCCAGATGGTGGCGGACTGCGAACTCGATGCAGACTACATCACCGTCGAAAGCGAGTTCTCAGCCCTCTCAGCCTGTCTCGGTGCAAGTGCAGCGGGTTCCAGAGTATACTCGGCAACGACATCACAGGGGCTTGCCCTGATGTTTGAGGTCTGCTTCAACGTTGCCGGGCTGCGCCAGCCGATCGTGATGACGATCGCGAACCGCTCGCTCGGCGCACCGCTCTCGATCTGGAACGACCAGCAGGACTCGATATCGCTGCGCGACTCCGGATGGCTGCAGGTCTACGCAGAGGACAACCAGGAGGCCGTCGACCTCCACATGATCGCATATAGGGTCTGTGAAGACCACGATGTCCTCCTGCCGGCGTTTGTCTGTTTCGACGGCTACGTCCTCACTCACACCTACGAACCGGTCTCCATCCCGACGCAGGAGGAGGTGGACGCCTACCTGCCCGCGTTTAACCCATACCAGCGGCTTGATGCCAGTAACCCGCTGAGTTTCGGGATGTACGCAACCCCCGACTATTACATGGAGTTCCGCTATGAGATCGATCAGGCACAGCATCGTGCAAAGGAGGTCTTCGCGAAAGCCGGACGTGAGTTTGCCGAGCAGTTTGAGAGAGACTACTCCGCTCCTGTCGAGGGCTACCGGTTGGAGGATGCCGATACCGCGATTCTTGCAATGGGTTCCATCTGCGGCACCGTAAAGGACGCCATCGACGAGATGCGCGATGCCGGAAAGAAAGTAGGGCTCCTGAAGATCCGGATGTTCCGGCCGTTCCCGGCAGATGAGATCGCAGATGCACTCAAAGGTGTCTCGACCGTGGCAGTGCTTGACAGGAACATCTCACTAGGGAGCGGCGGAGCGGTCGGGACCGAGGTGAAAGCGGCGCTCTCTGGTTCCGGCACGGCCGTATACGACTACATCGTCGCTCTCGGCGGGCGTGATATACGCAAGAAGGATATCGCGGAGATCGTCGATCTCGCAGAGGAAGGAAGAGGGGATATGTTTTATGGACTGCGGACGGAGGTGCTCTGAATGACCGGATTACCGGAAGGGTGCGACCTCTTCACCCCCGGACACCGGGCGTGCGGCGGATGCGGCCCGGCGCTTGCAGCAAGGCTGCTCCTGAAGGCGACCGGAGAGAACGTGATAGTTGTCAACTCGACCGGGTGCATGGAGGTCTTCTCAACACCCTACCCGGAGACCACCTGGGGGGTTCCCTGGATCCACTCGCTCTTTGAGAACGCTGCGGCGGTTGCATCCGGTATTGAGGCGTCGCTGAAGAAGCAGGGACGCAGCGAGAAGGTAGTCTGTATCTGCGGTGACGGTGCCACGTTCGATATCGGTATGCTCTGCATCAGCGGCGCTTTCGAGCGGGGCCACGACATCACCTACGTCTGCTACGACAACGAGGCCTACATGAACACGGGCATCCAGCGTTCCGGTGCAACGCCGTATGCCGCAAGCACCACGACAAGTCCGGCGGGTGCGTTCTCACCGGGCAACGTCCGCCCAAAGAAGGATATGCCCGCGATCCTGGCGGCCCACGGTGCACCCTACGTCGCGACCGCCTCGATCGCATACCCGGCCGACTTCGAAAAGAAGGTCCGGCGGGCTATCAATACACCGGGCCCATGCTACGTTCAGGTGCACACCCCCTGCTGCACCGGGTGGGGCTTTGAGTCAGGCGAGACGATCAACATGGCCAAACTCGCCATCGAGACCGGTCTATGGGTGAACTACGAGATGGTCAACGGTGTGGTGGAGAAGGCGAAGAAGGTGAAGCGCAAGCCGGTTGAGGAATATCTCTCCAGGCAGAAACGGTTCCAGCACCTCTTCAAACCCAGCCATAGGGATGACCTGATCGCGGAGATTCAGAAGATCGCAGATGCAAACGCTGAGCGGTTCGGAACCGATATCAAGCCAAAAGAACCGATAGAATAAAGTAGAGCCCAAAGAGCACCATGGCGAGTCCACTCGCCTGCACCACTTTTTTGTAATGGGGACCAAGGACGTTAGCTCCCCGTGTTACTGCAACGGCAAGCAGTCCTAGCCAGACAATATCCGCACCGATGTGCCCGATATAGAACGAAATAAAGGAGGGGTGAAGTGCAAGAAACCCGACGCCGAACGTGAGCCACCATACCCACCAGTAGGGGTTACCCAGGGTGCAGGCCAGCCCAAAGGCAACCGGCATCCTGGTCTCCTCGCTCACGACAACGGCTTCCCCTGCGTGGAGGAACTGCATGACACCAAATGCAACAAGAACGCATGAACCGAGGAGAGCAACAAGATCGATATGCGGAACGTCGCGCACACCACAGGCTATGGCAGCAACCATGACCGCCTCAGGAACACCGTGCCCGGCCACGAGCCCCGTGACAAACCGTGCAGGCTGTCGCGAGCCGATGCCAAGAACGGATGCGGTCAGCGGGCCGGGGGATGCGGCCCCCGAGAACCCGATCAGGAAGGATGCAGCGAGAACCTCGATCATCTGCCACCCCTCCTGCGCGAGAAGAAGAAGGGGAAGATCAGGATAAACGCGACCACAAGCCACATGGTGCCGAAGGTGGTAAGCAAAATCTCGCGTTCGAGTGTGTAAAACCTGACCTCCACGACCATTGCCCCCTCCCAGGTAATTTCAGTGGTCCCGTTCGGGCGCTGAGAGACTACCCCGCCAGTACTGACCATACCAATTAGCGGGTTATCGACCTCAAAACCCGATGGCAGGAGAACGGTCACGTTATACGGCTCGTCAAAGGCGGCGACGAACTGATTGTTCTTTACCGGAACCCTGTAGGAGATGGTGTAGTTCCCCTCCGGGAAGGTGATGACACCCCTTCTTTCCTCACGGTATTCGACCGCGCCATTCTGGCCGAACACCTCAAGGTCCTCAACCTGGAGCGGGACGCGCTCACCCAGCAGCCCCGGTGTCCAGAGGGCGTATGTATCTCCCGAAACCTCTATCATGGCTTCGTAAGCGGTGCCATCCGGCAGAACCCGAAATACGGCCTCCTCTGCCGCCGCCGGTGCGCTGACCAGGATCAGCGCAAGACAGAGAGCAGTGAGGAGAGCTCCGCGTCGATCTCGATTGGAGGTTCGCATTGACGTACCACTGTTTCTGGATCTTTCAATAGATGACCGGTCACAACGCATACGATCCGTTCATCCCTGTCGATCAAACCCTCCTCAGCAAGTCTCCGGACACCCGCGACCGAGGCTGCCGAGGCGGGTTCAACCCCAATCCCTTCTTTCCGCGCCAGATCCCTCTGCATCGCAAGGATCTCGTCATCGGTAACGGCCGCCGCAGTCCCACCGGTGGCGCGGATGGCAACAAGCGCCTTCTCCGCGTTTACAGGGGCGCCGATCCTGATCGCGGTGGCTACAGTCTCAGGATTGGATTCCGGGATCAGAACATTGAGGTTCTGTTCGATCGCCCTGACCACCGGCTGTGAACCGGCTGCCTGGATACCGGTCATCATGGGCAACCGGTCTATGAATCCAAGAGCCTCGAGCTCTTTGAGCCCTTTGTAGACAGCGGATATGTTACCGGCGTTCCCGACCGGGAGAACCATCCGGTCCGGCACCCCGCCAACCTGGTCGATCACCTCAAACCCGATCGTCTTCTGCCCCTCCAGGCGGTAGGGGTTGACCGAGTTTAAGAGGTAGAGGCCGTGGCTGACGCAGAGTTCATGCACCATCTCGAGCGCCCGATCGAAGTTGCCGCGTATGGAGATGACACGAGCGCCGTGCATAAGCGCCTGGGCGACCTTGCCAAGGGCTACCTTCCCGGCAGGCAGGAGGACAACACAGGGAACACCGGCCTTTGCAGCATAGGCGGCGAGGCTTGCGGAGGTGTTCCCGGTGCTTGCACAGGCAACGCTCTTCATACCGAGTTCAAGCGCCATGCTGACACCCACGGTCATGCCGCGGTCCTTGAACGAACCGGTCGGGTTCATCCCCTCATGTTTGGCATAGAGTTCGGGAAGACCCAGCTCCTTTCCGATTTTCTCCAGGTGGTAGAGGGGGGTGCCACCTTCCTGTAGGGTGACCGGGTCCCCGCGGACGGGAAGGATCTCGCGGTAGCGCCAGACCGAGAGGGGGCGACGGTTCCACTCTTCCCGCGAGACTTCGATCTCATCAAGGTCATACTCGACGCTCAGCAGGTGTCCACAGCGACTGCACGTGTATATGATCTGGTCATGGGAATAGGCTGCGCCGCAATGAACGCAGACGAGACGGTACATGCAAGACTGTTGTCCGCATAGATACGTATAGATATGGTTTCACCTCACCTCCAGCGTCGTTCGCGCCTTACACCAGAGGCGAGCAGGAAGAGCAGCCAGAGGATGAGGACCGCAGCAAGCGCGATAAACCGGAGTTCATCCGAAGTCAAACCGGTCACGAACGGCGCGATTAGCACCCCCATCGCCGCTATCACAAGAACAGCGGCAAAGATTGCCGGGCGCACCTCAAAGAACCTCTCCGCCCTGACCCGTCCGGAGACCCGTCGGCGGGAGAGGGGGTAGAGCCAGGCGACGCCTGAGGGGGTACAGGCATCTTCAAGCAGGTGGAGGACACACCCACCGAAGAACCCGCAGCCGAATGCTGGAAGGAGTGCGAGGGATACTCCGAGCCAGGCCATAAGTATGGCCAGGTACGCAGAGAGAATGAGCGCGGTCAGACCGACACCCGGGAGCGAGTGGAGCAGCCCACGGTGGCGGTGGCGGTAGTTCTTCCGGAGGAGGAGCATGAACACCAGCGAGATCGGGTAGTAGATGAGGTACCTGATGGTATAGCCAAAGATCGGAAGCACCACTGCAAGGCCGTTTATGATCTGGCCTCGTTTTCCTTTCGCCCCGCTGACACGGCCGTTGAATATCGCTGCATCGGCGGCATCAGCGTCCGGAGCAACCGATCCGACAAATGTGCCAAACAGGAGGACAACGGCTGTAAAGGGGTCGATGATGCTGAGATAGGGAGCGATAAAGAGCGCTGTTGTGGCAAGACTGAGCGATACGTGCTGGTCACCCCTCATGAGATATCTCTACAATCTGGAGAGCAACCGCAGATAAAGGTCACTTCTGCGGTCTGAAAGTGAAGGGAGCCTGGATCGGGCAACATGGACCGCCGCAGGATCGACCTCGACCACGATGAGACGTTCCCCTGCCCCACATCTGCCGATTATGGCGCCATCCGGGTCGGCGGCAAGCGAACCACCGGAGTAAGCGCCGCCTGGCATGCCGGCCGTGTTGACCCCCGCAACGTAGTAACGGTTCTCAAGAGCCCTCGCGGGGAGGAGCGTCTCCCAGTGCGAGAGCCTGGAAGACGGCCATGCCGCAGGCACCAGAACACACTCTGCCCCAGCGAGAGCATAGATTCGAAATAGTTCCGGAAACCGCAGGTCATAGCAGACAGCAAGCCCAAAGACCATACCATCAAGGATAAAAGTATCGATCCGGTCACCTGCTTCGTAGGCCCGGTCCTCTCCATCCGGCGAGAAGAGATGGATCTTTGCGTATGATGCCATGAGTTCCCCATCTGCACCGAGCACCACCACGGTGTTTTTAGGGCGGCATCCCCCGCTGGACTGGATGATAGATCCTGCAACCGCAATCCCGCACCGCTCTGCTATACGGCCAAACGCCTTTGCAAGCGGACCGTCCAGGGGCTCGCCTGCCCCGGGGGAAACGTCCGGCGACCAGCCGATCACGAACTGTTCTGGAAAACATATGAGCGATGCACCCGCCCCTGCGGCCTCATCCGCCATCCTGGCAGCTACATCGAGCATACCTGCCCGACCACCCCTGGCATCGGTGGCAACCTGAGCAAGCGCTATCGCTGTCATCATCGGGATACAGTCGTCTCCAGGCTTCTGGCGGTGTGAATCAGCATGGCAGCACCGATGACGATGAGGATCGATAGAGCCACCATGATCTGAGGAGCAAACGGGACCGTCAAAGCAAACATCTGTGCTACAATTAGAATCCCACCGAGAACGATGCAGGTGCTGATAAGGATCGCGCCGATCTGAGCAAAGGTGGGTGTCATGTGGAACCTCCAGCGAGTAGGGGGAAGGCAGCTTTGATTCCTACAATAATAAACTGGACGGCAATCGCGATTAGGAGCATTCCCATCAGGCGGTTAACAGCACGATACTCACGCTGACCGATGCGCCGGACGATGACGTCAGCGTTCTTCATCATGTAGTAGGTGATCCCGATGGCTGTAACAGATGCGATCGGCACAACGGCAATTGCAACAACTCCCATCTCAATCGCCTCGTTCATCAGCACGATGACCGAGGTGATCGCCCCGGGCCCCGAGATCATCGGGATTGCAAGCGGCATGATGGCGATGTCATCTGCATCCTGCCCTTCGTACTTCTCGGTTGCGGTCATCTTCGTCCGGGATGTCTTTGCATAGACCATGTCCATACCTATCCCGAAGAGCAGGATACCACCTGCAATTCGGAAAGCCTCGACGGATATGCCGAAGATCTGGAGTATCCAGCCGCCTCCAAAGGTGAATATGAGCAGAACAGCCAGAGCAAACTGACTTGCCTCGCGCGCGATCTTGAGTCTTGCGGCCTGATCCATACTACCGGTCAGGGAGACAAAGATCAGGGTGGCTGCAAGCGGGTTCACTACGATGATGATGGAGGAGAGACTCAGCAGCGTGAAACTCAGGAGATCCGCCATGTGCCGTCATCAGATATGCAATAAGGCCGATAATAGCACTTGTGGTTCGTGGAGTGGATGGTCAATCCGTTTCCCTGGAGACCTATTGCAGTAAAGGCACGAAGGGAGATAGCAAACGATGAAAGGCCAGATTCGACCGGGTCACGAACGCAGACGCAAGTAGCAGATGTGTGAGATCTCCGCGCAGGTTACAGGTAGCAACCCACAACTTCCAGCCAATATCGAGACCCAAAAAATAGCTGCCGCCGGAATTCGGCGGCACAGTATTCACTCGTAAATTACCGGTTCATCGATCCGGGAATACTCTACCAGTTCCCCAGGCGCAAAGTGGATCCCGAGCTCCCTCGCCGCGCTCTCCCGGGAGTCTGATGCGTGGATAACGTTCCGGCCGATATCAAGCCCGAAATCACCGCGGATGGATCCGGGTGCGGCCTCGGCTGGATTGGTGGCGCCAACCATCCTCCGTACGACCGCGACCGCGTCCTTCCCTTCCCAGGCCATCAGGAAACAGGGTCCGCTCATGATGTAGGCCTTAAGACCTTGGAAGAAGGGTTTCTCCATGTGCTCACTATACTGCTCGACAACCCGCTCCGCGGGTAGAGCCTCGATCCTCGCCGCTGCGAGTTTGAGCCCCTTCGCTTCGAACCTGGAGATGATCTCCCCGACGAGTCCGCGCTGGACGCCATCAGGTTTGACCATCACGAAGGTGCGCTCCATGGAGATCACTCTTTACCGCGGGCCTTGCGTCCGGCGGCAGTCCACTCAACACGGCGCGGTACCCGGCCGAGCCTGTAGTTGTTCTGGCACTTGGTGCTGCAGAAGTAGTAGATGGT